>ERZ857951.138-NODE-138-length-97709-cov-5.045344_pt1 | contig 97709 bp, 80 predicted proteins | sample MGYA00519759_ERZ857951 | MGnify/ENA primary metagenome ERZ857951 (study PRJEB31778, sample SAMEA3449377) | human gut metagenome | biome: human gut; feature: human-associated habitat; material: faeces | place: United Kingdom | collected 2010/2012 ...
GCACATGTCGCCGAAGAAAATGATTGGACTTTCTTTCGCCGCTTCGGCGGCGAAATTCTACGAGGCTCTTTGACAAGCTGCACGGCTGCGCGCCCCGAGCAGGGGCGCGCAGCCGTTTGCTGTCTTATGCGCGGCGGGCGTCGGATGCCGCGGCGCTCTGCTGCAGCGCGGCCCGCGCCAGCAGCTCCACGCCATCAATCGCCTGCGGATAGCGTGCGGCGAGCCCGAAGTGCGCAAACGCGGCGCATAGCTGTGCACTGTCAAGCACGACGCAGTCATTGCCGCGGGCAAGCTCCAGCTCGATGATCGAGCGCAGCACCTGCTCACTGCACGCTTTCTCCGGCTGCACACAGCCGAGCAGCGCCTGCACGGGCGCGTCGGGATAGCTGCAGTGCAGCCCATAGCGCCGCGCGGCGAGACCGTAGACATTGGCGGCGCGCACGCCGGGCGTACACAGTATGCTCACGCGCTGCCGCAGCGCGCCGACCAGCTGCGGCAGCACCGTGTCCGCCGTGCTCAGCACCGGGATGCCGGCTGCCGCCGTGAGCTGCTCGCAGAAAATGCCCGCGCTGTCCGGCACGGCGATGACCGTGCAGCCAGAGGCGGCCAGCACCTCCGCCGCTGCGCGCAGCTTCGGCAGGGGCGGCTGTGTGGACGCTCCGCACAGATACGGTTCGCAGTCCGGCACGGCCGCCGGGCTCAGCGGCAGCAGGACGGCGTGTTCTCCGCCTAGCGCCTGCACGCGGCGCAGGAACTGTGTGATGGCGGCCGGGTCTGCGCCGAGCACGCCGATGTGAGGCTGATCCTGTATCTGCATGATGGACATCTCCTGACGAAAAAAGTCTCCGCGAAGCGGGTATGACCCCATCTTAGCGGAGACTGTGATCCGTCCGGCAACACTTTGGCATCGAAACGGCATCATTGTGCGTTGAAATACAAAGTATTTTCCACGCGCCATGCCGGCAGGGAAAAGGCCGTGTCGGCGTCCGGGTCATAAAACTGCAGGTAGTCGGTGATGCTGCTGTCCATGCCGTCGTTGTAACTGCCCTCGTTTCCGGCGTTGAGCAGCTGCATGGGAACGGTGTTTCCACCGCTTGCGCGCAGACCGAGCATTTTTTTCGCCGCTTCCGGCATCGGGATCTGCACCTCGTCGTACGGCACGCCGAGCGCGGCCGCGACCGTGGCGCCGACGCGGTTTTCAAACACGCACAGCAGGTAATCCCACAGGTCGTTCTGCCGGATCTGGAAGGCAAAGCTGTCGGAAAATGTATAACTGAGCGCCAGCACGCAGCCGGTCGCATCGTCGAGCAGGAAGGACGCCGTGTCGCCGCGCGGATTGCTCAGCGCGATGCCCCAGAGGACGAAGCCGCTGCCGTAGCTCGCGTACTGGACGGTCGCGCCCTCCTCCACGGAAAAGCCGCCGCCGAACAGCGCACTGTCCTTTTCCAGCGCGCACAGAAGGTCCTGCGCGTACTGCGTCATCTCGGCCAGCGTGTGCGCCGCGGCGCTCTCGTCGAGCTCGACGGGATCTTCTGCGCCGTAAAACAGGTTCTGCATGCCGTCGGTCAGTTTCCGGCGCAAAACGGTGGCCGGACCCTGCTCGTCGCCGGTGCTGAGGGAAAACTCCGCGTCCTGATTGCGGCGGTCGAGCCGCGCCGAGACGAAGTTTGGCAGGAAAAATCCGCCCGCCGCGATCGCCAGCACGAGCACGACCGCCAGTGCGGTGCGCATCCACGGCTTCATATGCGGCCTCCTTTCAGCTCCACGGTCACGACCGTGCCGTTGCCGACGCGGCTCTCAAACTGCATCGTGCCGCCGTGCAGCTGCACGATCTCATTGCACAGCGACAGGCCGAGGCCCGCGCCGCCCTGTGCGCGCGAGCGCGACTTGTCCACGCGGTAAAACGCCTCCGTCAGGTGCGTGAGCGCCTCCGGCGGGATGCCGCGGCCGTTATCGAGCACGCGCACGCGGCAGCCGTCGGGCAGCATCTCCTGCCAGACATAGATGTAGCCGCCGTTGTCGAGCGCCTTGCGGGCGTTGTCCATGAGGTTGACGAGCAGGGTTTTAAATAGGTCCGGCTCCAGAAAGCACATGCCCTCCGCCGTGCGGTACTGCAGGGCGATGCCCTTCTGGGCGTACACGCGCTTGAGGTGCTCCAGAAGCCCTGCCACGAGGTCGGCCGGGCTCGCGGGTACGAGCTGGAGCTTCGACTGGTCGAGCGAGAGCATGTCCAGCAGTTTCAGCCCCAGCGCTTCGAGCCGCTTGCCCTCGGAGAAGATATAGTTTGCCGCGTCCATCTGTTCGTCGGGCGTGAGCACCTGACTGCGCAGCAGGTCAGCATAGCCGATGATGGAGGTCATCGGTGTTTTCATCTCGTGCGAGAAGTCGGCCATGAACCGCTCCTGCAGCGCCATGCTCTCCTGAATGCGGTTGACGTTCTGCTCGAGCTGCCCGGCCATACGGTTGAAGTCGGATGCCAGCTGCCCCACCTCGTCGCGCGAGCGCACGGGCGCCCGGTAGCTGAGGTTGCCGCGCGCCAGCTCCCGCGACGCGCGGGAAAGCGTGCCGAGCGGGCGCGTCAGCAGATAGGACGTGACCCACGCTACGGCCGCGCCGATGGCGATGAGGATCACGAACGTCGTGTGGTAGGCGCGCTGCTGCGTCTGACGCACGGTGTAGGCCTCCGTCACGTCGAACGCGAGCTGGACGGTCGTGCCGTCGGCCGTGGCGCCGAGCATGAGGTAGTGCCGGCCGTTGCCGGTGCGCACGATGCGCGTGAGCCCGTCGCCGCCGTCGGACGGCTCCGGCGCGGCGTCGAGCAGCGCGGTGTCGCCCGTTGTGGTCATCTGTGCGCCGAATCGGATGCGCGCTGCCGTGCTCGACCCGCCGCTGCCGAGCTTGTGCAGCACGAGCGCAACCGTGTTGGCCGCCGTGCCGGGCGAGGCATTGTCGCCGAGCAGATCCAGCACGTCCACGATCATGCGGTAGGTCTGCACGGCGGTGTCGCGCTCGCGGGCGATGGAGCTGGAAAACGACTGCGCGATCATCAGACTCCCGCCGATGCCGTAGGTCAGCGACAGCAGCAGCACCATGGCGATCGTGAGCTTTGCGCGAAATCTCATCCGATCACACCTCCAGCCGGTAGCCGACCTTGTTCACGGCCAGCAGCCGGTTTTCCCAGCCGACCTTTTTGCGCAGCCGCTGGATGTGCAGATCCACGGTCTTGCTGCCGTAGCTGTACTCGCCGCCCCAGACGTGCTCATAGATCGTCTCGCGGTAGAGCGCGGTGCCGGGGTTGCGGGCGAAAAACAGCAGCAGGTCATATTCCTTGTGCGTGAGCGCGATCTCCTCCGCGCCGCGCCAGACCTGCATGGCGCGCGTGTCGATGCGCAGCCCGCCGATCTCGATGACGGCGTCGGTCTTGTTGTAGCGCCGCAGCACGACGTCCACGCGCGCAAGCAGTTCGAGCACCTCGAAGGGCTTGACGATGTAATCCTCCGCGCCCATGCGCAGGCCGCGCACCCGGTCGTCGACCGAGCCGCGCGCGGTCAGAAAAATGACCGGGATGCCCAGCGGGCGGATGTATTCCATGAGCTCAAAGCCGTCGGCGTTCGGCAGCATCACGTCGAGTAGAATGAGGTCAAAGACATTGCGCTCGAGAATGTCCGCCGCGGCCAGACCGTCGTACACGCACGTGCACCGGTAGCCCGCGCGGGTCAGGCTCATCTGGATCAGGTCGCAGATCGGCTTTTCGTCGTCCACGATCAGGATCTGGATCATGCTACCGCCTCCTTCGGGTCAAAATTACATCGTTCCGGCATCAAAACGGCATCGCCGCCGCGCGTCTGGACGATGCCGTGGTTTATTATAAGTGTATGCGCGTGCGTGTGTCAAACCAAATCGGCAGGAGCGGCGGTGCGCGTGTTCTGGGCTATGTGGGGGCTTGAGAGCGCCGGGCGCAGCGGAGGGACACCCGCATGCACAAACCGGTACAAAAACCGGATGTTTTGTCCGAAATGGGCTTGAAATATGGAAGACCTTGTGATACGATGACAGTGTTGAATTCTAACTCGTCTGGAAGCATGGAATTCCAGCATCCAATGACAGGAATTTGCAATTATTTTTAAACGGAGGAAAAAAGCATGTCCAAGAAAAAAATCCTGACAGTCGTATTGACGCTTTTGGTGGCAGTCTGCCTGCTCGCCACGACTGCTCTTGCGGGCGTGGCCCCGTCTGCCCCGTCGATGCCGTCGGCACCGTCCGGCACGACCGAGCCGTCCACCCCGAGCCAGCCGTCCCAGCCGAGTCAGCCGTCTCAGCCGTCTCAGCCGGTCGTTCCGTCTCAGCCGAGCCAGCCGTCCCAGCCGAGCCAGCCCTCTCAGCCGAGCCAGCCGAGCCAGCCGTCTCAGCCGAGCCAGCCGTCCCAGCCGTCCCAGCCGAGCCAGCCTGAAATGAAGTTCGTCGATGTGGCAGAGGGCGCCTGGTACTATGACGCCGTGATGTGGGCCGTCAAGAATGGTGTGACCGCCGGCATGACCCCGACGGTGTTTGCGCCGCTTGAAGCCTGCAACCGCGCGCAGATGGTCGAGTTCCTGTGGAACGCCGCCGGCAAGCCGACCGCGACCATCAAGGCTGTTCCGTTCACCGACGTTCCGGGCGCTGCCTGGTACGAGGATGCGCTCCTGTGGGCCTATGAGGCGGGCATCGTTGCCGGCACGACCAGCACTACTTTCAGCCCGGCTAAGGAATGCACCCGTGCCGAGATGGTCTGCTTCCTCGTGCGTCTGCTGTCGGACGGCGCAACGGACAATATGCCGTTTGTTGACGTTCCGGCCAGCGCATGGTACTACAACGAAGTGCAGTGGGCATGGGCCAACGGTCTGACTGTCGGCACCAGCGCTACCACGTTCAGCCCGGACAAGGTCTGCAACCGTGCCGAGGCTGTTGAGTTCCTGTACAACGCGTTCGCGGAGTAAGGAGCTCACTGAAAATTACATGTTTTTCTATCAGGACTTCGGTTGCTAATAGACAAATCATAGACCCCAAAGCACAAAGAAGAGATGGGAAAACCTCATCTCTTCTTTTTTCACACATCGAGCTGACAAATTTAGAGAGGAAACTACAGAAAAGGAGCTGATGTGAGTCGTGAAAGTGACCCGATTCGCGAACAGAGCGTGGGCTTTTGTGTTGGCCGTCCTGATGACGCTGACGCTCATTGCCCCGCAGGCGCTGGCTGCGAACACCGTAGACCCCGTCGAACCTGCCAGCGGTAAGATCCTTGTGAGTCAGACGGATTACACGCTGATCGACGGCGTGACGGAATCTGACATCTTCCTGAATACGAAGGAAGGCAATGCACAGATCGCCGGTTTTATGACGACGATCGCACCGGGTGCGAAGGCGACATTCAAGGCCTCGTACAACGGTTACTATACAGAAGGCAGCACGCCCGCGTCCCGCAAGGACAAGGCGGCCAATCTGGCCTGGAGCATGGAAAAGACCACGCTGCAGGCTGCCAACTACACCAAGGCTACCGGCGGCAACGTCATCATGGCCATGAACGGCGACTACTACAACATGCAGACGCTGCAGCCGCTCGGTTACCTCATCATGGAGGGCAACCTCATTCAGAAGAATAACGGTGTTGCCAACGAGCCATATTTTGCGGTTTTGAAGGACGGTACCTATGCCATCCGTGACGCCGGTGTGGACTGCTCCGACGTTCTGGAAGCGATTTCCGGACCGTTTTATCTGATCAAGGATGGACAGCCCTGCTACAACGGGAATCCGGACCTCATGCCGCGCAACTGCATCGGCATCAAGGCGGACGGCACGGTCGTGACCTTCTTGGCCGACGGCCGCCAGAGCCCGTACTCGGTCGGCATGACGATCGATGAGGAGATTTCGTTCCTGTATGCGCAGGGCGTGGTGGATGCGATCTTTCTCGACGGCGGCGGTTCCGCCACCTGCGCCACCAAGCGCGAGGGCACCGCGGAGCTTCAGGTCCGCAACCGCCCGTCCGACGGTGTGGAGCGCACGGTTGCCAGCGCCCTGCTGCTGGTCTCCACGGCGGAGAGTGACGGCGTGTTCGACCATGCCTCCCTTTCCCCGAACAACACGGTCTACACGCCCAACAGCCAGATCCAGTTCTCGGCCATCGGCGTGGATAAAAACGGCGGCGAGGCCGCGCTCCCGGAGAATGTGACCTGGACGGTCGCGGACACCAAGAGCGGCACGATCGACGCCAACGGCCTGTTCACGCCCGCGAAGAACTATAAGGGCGATGTGACGGCGCGTCTGCTTGTGGACGGCACCGTCAAGGGCACGACGAGCGTGAAGATCGCGGACATCACGGACCTGTATTTCAGCAGCGCATCCGTGTCGCTCGACTTTGGCGCGACATCCGATCTCGGCCTTGTTGCCAAATGTGACGGTGTGGACATCGCCTATAAGCCCGGTGACTTCAAATGGACGATCAAGTCCAAGACGGCCGGTGTGCCGGATAATGACGTCGGCCACATGGACGGCAACACGTTCGTGGCCGGTACCGGCAGCGGCACGATGAACGCGACCGTCACGGTTACTTACGCAAACGATCGCTCCAAGTCGGCGGAGGTCGGTGTGGAGATCGGCAAGCTGCCGGTGACGCTCATGGACTTTGAGCCCATCAACGGCCAGCGCCAGACCTGCGCGCACTACCACTGGGGCAAATCTACTTACGTGGATAACGGCATGAATCCCAACCACGGCTACATCGGCAATGTGTCGCCGATCACTGTCACGACCCATGGTACCTACTCGGACAACCCGACGACGGCGGAGCTCTCTGCGCCCTACCGCTTCACAGGCAACTGGGACAGCAAAGTTCCGGCTTCGGACATCTTCCGCGCCAACGGCTATAGCTACTATCTCTGGCCGAATGGCTCTATCACGCAGTATCTCTGCGGCGACCTGAAGATGACGACGGCGGCCGAGGGCGGTCAGGTGCGCTTCGGCGACTACGCCATGGAGCTGAACTATGACTACGAGTCTTATAACAAGGAGAGCAACTCCAATTTCTATATTCGCTACTGCGGTGACCAGATCAAGATTGAGGGTACGCCCTCGGAGATCGGCGTCTGGATCTATGCACCGGAAAACACGCCGTGTTATTCGCTCTATGCGGATATTGAATACTGGAACGGCGAAGACTACAGTACGAAGTGGTACATCCTCTCGCATAAGGGCGCAAATGGTGAGCCCTCCACGGTCATTGACTGGACCGGGTGGATGTACTGCTCGGCAAATATTCAGGATATTTGGCAATACCAGAATGATGAGCACCCGCTGAGCATCATCCCCGGCGCAGGTGTGTTCTGGCTGTCCTATCAGCCGGCAAAGGTCGACAAGATGATGGGACATGGGGGCGCCGGGCGGCGCAACGGTACCATCTACTTCGATAACTACCGCGCCGTCTACGGCACGAACCTTGACGACCTGGATAACCCGGTCATCCACGACATGACGGTCAACGGCCAGACGCTCGCGGACGACGGCTCCACCGTTATCAACGCAAACTCGGTCGAGGCGGTCGCTTCGTATGACGATGTGGACGGTCAGAACCGCTCCGGCATCAATGCCAAGGCGACGGTCATCAAGATCGACGGCGAGGAGCTCCAGTCGGATAATTCCGACACGAATGCGACCGTGCGTCTGACGCTCCAGAACGGCAAGCACACCATGACGGTCTCCGTGTCCGATGCGTTTGGCAACACGGTCGAAAAGACCACGGCCTTTGTCGTCGCCGGCGATATGCAGGACACGGCCACGGTCAGCGTCAGCGGCTCGGACTTCGTCCCGCTCGGCAGCGACTATACGCTGACAGTCACGGCGGATGGCAAGGTCCGCTCCGCGGACATCACGATGCTCAACCTCAACGATGACATCGGTCAGCCGACGGTGACCTATGCCAACGGTGTGACCGGCAAACTGGTGTATACCAAGACCGGCTTTAAGAAGGCCATGCTGACGCTGCACCTTGAGTCGGCGGCCCCGGTCGAGGGCGAGCTGGCCACACTGACCTTCAAGATTGACGCCGGCCTGGACACGACGGTCAACCAGTTCACGTACACGGTTTCCAATATCGCGCTCACCGCGGCGAACGGCGAGGCCTATACGGCGGCCCAGGCGGCGGTGCGTCTGCCGCTGTCGGCATACTACAGCATCCAGCCCGGCCCGCAGGCGGTCGGCATGTCCAGCGTGATCGCGGTCTATGAAAAGGACGGCAGTCCCGCCGCCGGTGTGACCGTGTCGCTCGACGGCGCGGAGATCGGCAAGACCGATGCCAACGGCCTGCTCGAGACCGATGCCATGAAGGCCAAGGACGCCGGCACGGTCTGCGTGCTCACGGCTGTCGGCACGAAGGGCGTCGCCGAGGCGACGAAGGTCACCGTTCTGGCAGACGCTGCCGGCACGGAGTATACCGCCGTCCATCTCAACGCCGTTCAGGGCAGCAGCACGAACCAGAACATCAGCTGGCTGTCCGGCCTCAGCACGGGCGGCAAGGCGGTCGTGCAGTACCGCGTCAAGGGCACGGATGCCTGGCAGACGGCCGATGGCACCTCTACGCTCACCGGTTTCTCCACCTCCAAGGATGCGGCTTATATCAACACCATTCAGCTTACGGGCCTGACGGCCGGCACGGACTATGAGTTCCAGGTCGGCGACGGCAGCACATGGTCCGAACTGCACACCTTCCGCACGAACGCGGCGCAGCAAGATACCACGGCCTTCGTCGTCATGGGCGACACGCAGATGTCCGGTGACCGTGAGGCGGATGCCGAGAGCATCGCGATTCTCGACGCGCTCGGTGATCTCGTCAAGGGCAAGCAGGTCGATTTCGGCCTCCAGACGGGCGACTATGTCGACAACGGCACCAACTACGCCATGTGGGCCGAGATGCAGGAGGCGTTTAACCACACGTTCCCGAACGTGGACTTCATCCACACGCTCGGCAACCATGAGTACTACGGCGACTTCAGCGGCAGCACTGCCAGCAATATCCTTCAGCTCCCGAGCAAGGACTACTACTCCATGGAGTACGGCGATGTCTACGTCGCCGTCATCAACAACGGCGCCGACCTGAGCGCAGCCTGCGAATGGCTCAAGCAGGACGCGGCGCAGAGCACCTGCATGTGGAAGGTCCTGTCCATCCACCAGCCGCCGTATTACACGAACGCCAAGGGCGGCAGCGAGCGGTTCCATGAGCAGATCCCGGCCGCGGCAGAGGCTGCCGGCATCGACGTGGTCTTCTCCGGCCATGACCACTCTTATGCGCGCATCATGGCCAAGGACGGCGCAGCCGTTACCGAAAACGGCGTGACCTATTTCATTTGCGGCGATCTGGGCGAGAAGTCCAAAAACGTCAACTATGCGATGACTTCCGATTTCTCGTTTGCCTACAAGGAGCAGGCTTACGCGGGCCTGATCCTGTACGTCACGGCCAACGGCGAGGAAATGACGATCACCGCTTACGACAGCAAGGACGGCCGTGTGGTCGATTCCACGACGCTGCAGTCCCGCTGCTCGAAGGGCCACCAGCTGACGACCTACCAGAATGGCAAGTCTGCCTGTGCGGTCTGCGGCAAGCTGATCGACGTCAAGGACGCGCAGTACACCGGCTGGATGACCGTTGAGGGCACCGAAAAGCAGATGTATTTCCTGGCCGGCGACTATGTCACCGGCTGGCAGCAGATCGGCGAGAAGATGTACCACTTCGGCGATGACGGCATCGCCCACGTGACCGAGACGGTCGACACTCGTACCTGCACGAAGTACGGTTGGCTGGAGACCACCTGCAAGACCTGCGGCGCCGTTCATCACAGTGCATCTCTCTGGCCGGAGGGCCATAAGTGGGATGATAACCATGTCTGCACGAAGTGCGGCTTCGTGGGCAGGGACATCTCCAAGGCAACGGTCAAGACGTGGCCGGCCACCTATAAGGGCGGCAGCACGCCGTGCTATGTGGAGGCCACCTACGAGGGACAGAAGCTGACAGTCAAGACCAGCGACGCGGGTGTTGACGGCTATGTTTCCTATTCCAACAACACCAAGGTCGGCTATGGCGTCGTGACGATCCGCGGCATGGGCGATTACTATGGCATCGTGTCCGCACAGTATGAGATCGTTCCGCCGGTCGTCTCCGGAGTCGCGGTGACGGATGTCGGCCAGAAGCGTCTGACCGTCGGCTGGAATCCGGCTCCCGGTGCTGAGAACTACCGCGTGGAGATCAGCAGCGACGGCGGAAATACCTGGGAGGTCTTGGAAGTGACCTCGCAGACCAGCTGCGTGGCCACGGGCCTGAACCCGTCGACGGCGTACAGCTTCCGCGTATACGGCTGCACGAAGGTCGGCGACACATGGTTCAATTCTCAGCATTATTCCAGCGTCGTCAGCGCAACGACACTCAACGCCGATCAGTTCGCGCCGTCCGAACAGTTCAAGGACATCTGTGCGACGGTCGACGGACAGACGATCTCCGGCCTGCAGTCCGGTGCGGATCAGTATCTGTTCCTGCCGGCCAGCGCGAAGCTGAGCAAGCTCGCCCTGACGGTCACGACGCAGAACAGCGACGCACTCAAGATCGAGCTGCAGGGCACGAAGGGCACGCAGACGCTCGACGGTGCTGCCGTGAACGTCACCAAGCTGGCGGATGCGCAGGACGGCCTGTATGATCTTGCGGTTCTCGTCAACGGCCAGAAGGCTGCGGTCGTGCACATCGCACAGTCGGCCAATATCAACGCGCTCTACATCACGAGTGACGATCCGGCCACACAGGGCAGAGACTTTGTCGATGCCAGCAAGTCCAACATCGCGACCGGCAAGCTGCTCGTCGTAGACAAGGACGGCAAGGCCGTGTATGACGGTGCGCTCACGCAGCTCAAGGCGCGCGGCAACACCACCTTCACCAACGCCGAGAAGAAGTCCTACCAGATCAAACTCGACGGCAAGTCCGACCTGATCGCCTGCGGCGAGAAGGTCAAGACATGGACGCTGCTCGCCGCTTCCCACGACGCAACGCTCATGCGCGACAAGATGTTCAAGGATCTTGCCAAGTCGCTCGGCATGCCGTACACGGCCAGCACCGACTGGGTGGATCTGTACTACGACGGCGTGTATCGCGGCACATACCTCGTCAGTGAGAAAAACTCCGTCAACAAGACGGGTGTCAACATCACTGACATGGAAAAAGCCTACGAGGCGTGCAACCCCGGCTACGGTGAGAACGCTTCCACGGCACTGGCCGAGAACAAGTACGGCCAGACTTACCAGTACACCACCGGCCTGACCGAGCCGGAGAACATCACCGGCGGCTACCTGCTGGAGCTCAACGGCACGAAGCTCGACGACAGCTACGATCCGAAGTATGACGAGGCCAGCGGCTTCATCACCGGCAAGGGCTCCGCGATGAATGTCAAGAGCCCCGAGTGGTGCGGCAAGGACGCTATGGCCTACATCAGCGAGTACTATCAGGAGTTTGAAGACGCCGTCTACGCGCAGGATGCCGACGGCAACTATACCGGCTACAACGCGCAGACCGGCAAGTACTACTATGAGTACTGCGATCTGAACTCGCTGGTTCAGGCTTACCTGATCCAGTACCTCTCCGGCAACTCCGATGCGTTCTACTCCTCGTTCTTCTTCTATAAGGACGTGGACGGCCTCATGTACGCCGGCCCCGTCTGGGACATGGAGCTGACCGGCGGCGGCGGCTGGTCCGGCGTGATCACGTCGGACAACACCTTCATCAACGGCCGCTATCTTGTCCAGGCACTCATCCAGATCCCCGGCTTCCGCGCTGCGGTGAACAACTACTATCACAACACCTTCCTTGCACAGGCGCAGGCGCTTGTCGGCGACAACGGTAAGGTTCAGGGGTATTACGATCACATCTCGGCCAGCGCCGCGATGAACTACCGCCAGTGGCCGCTGGTCCGCGTCGGCAAGCCGAGCTCGGACAATCACTCCTGGCCCGACGGAACGACCTACGGCGACACCGTCAAGGATCTCAACACGTGGCTGAGCGCGCGCATCGCAAAGATGAGCGCAGAGTTCAACGATACGTGGGACGATGGCGTCGTGACCAAGGAGCCGACCTGCACCGAGAGCGGCGTGCGTACCTACACCTGTGAAAACGGCAACATCATGTACGAGAGCATCCCGGCGCTCGGCCACAAGGAAGTGATCGACCCGGCGAAGGATGCGACCTGCACGCAGACCGGCCTGACGGAAGGCAAGCACTGCTCCGTCTGCGGCGAGACGCTCGTTGCGCAGACAGAGGTTCCGATGAAGCCGCATACGCCGAAGGCGACGGAGATCGTTCCGGCGACCTGCACGGAGGATGGCACGGCGGGCGGCATCGTCTGCGCTGTGTGCGGCACGACGCTGGAAGGCTCAAAGCGCATCCCGGCAAGGCATCACTATGTCGGCGGCTACTGCACGGTCTGTGAGCGGCAGGATCCGCTGCGCATCCCGTGCTCCGGCGATCAGCATTGCCCGGGCCACATCTTCAGCGACATGCCGTCGACCGACTACTGGTCACACGGCGCGATCGACTATGTCGTTGCGCACAAGCTCTTCTTCGGCACGAGCGCGACGACCTTTGAGCCCATGACCAAGCTTTCCCGCGCAATGATCGTCAAGATCCTTTATACGCTCGAGGGTGAGCCCGCCGTCACCGGGGAGAATCCGTTCCGTGACGTTGCGGACAACAGATGGTACACCAACGCGGTGATCTGGGCGGCGGAGAACAAGATCGTGGCCGGCATCGGCGACGGCAAGTTTGACCCGGACGGCGATGCAACGCGCGAGCAGGTCGCAAAGATCCTGTATGAGTACGCAGCGTTCAAGGGCTGTGACATGAATGTGTATGGTGATCTGTCGGCCTTTGCAGACATGGGCAAGGTTTCCAATTTCGCGAAAGAGCCCATGACATGGGCGGTCGCCGAGGGCCTGATCTCTGGTGTCGCAGTCGGCCGCGAGGCGCTGCTCGATCCGCAGGGCGCGGCGACGCGCGAGCAGTTTGCGATGATGATGGCGGAGTACATGATGCAGGTGCTCCCGCTGACGCCGGACGAGCCGGATGAGCCGGATGCACCGGATGTACCGAGTGCGCCGAGCGCTCCGGTCGAGCCCAGTGCCTCACCCGAGGAGCCCAGCGCTTCGCCCGAGGAGCCGAGCGCTTCCCCTGCACCCAGCGCGCAGCCGGTTGAAACGGTGAAGCCAGAAACGGTGCAAACGCCCGCAGAAGGCGAAACGCCGTAATCAAGGCGCGGGCGCACAACCTCCAAAGCCCCAAAACGGGACATCCCGGAGCGGCAATGCCGCTCCGGGATTTTTGGTTGGCGCACACACATTTTTTCGCGAAAATTCCGTAAAAAGTGCGGAAATTCCTGTCATATACTTGACAAACCCCGCTGCCGCGTGCTACACCTATTTTATCGTAAAGGGAATGCAATCTATACGGAAAGGCAAAAGCAATGACATTGGATAAACTGAAAATCGGTTCTTCAGGCGTCATCACGGCGGTCGGTGGGGACGGCCCGCTGCGCTGCCGCCTGCTGGACATGGGGCTCACGCCCCGCACACGCGTCACGCTGCAAAAGGTGGCGCCGATGGGCGACCCGATCGAGATCCGCGTGCGCGGGTACGAGCTGACGCTGCGCATCGAAGAGGCGGAGAAGATCGAGGTCGAGGGGGTGTCGGCATGATCTTTGCACTTGTCGGCAACCAGAACTGCGGCAAGACGACGCTGTTCAACGCCCTCACGGGCTCGAACCAGCACGTGGGCAATTTCCCGGGTGTGACCGTCGACCAGAAAATGGGCGAGATGCGCGATGAGAAGGGCTGCTCCGTTGTCGACCTGCCGGGCATTTACTCGCTGCGTCCGTACACGCAGGAGGAGATCGTCTCGCGCGATTTCATCATCAATCAGAAGCCGGACGGCATCATCAACATCGTGGACGCCACGAATATCGAGCGCAACCTGTACCTGACGCTGCAGCTGCTTGAGCTGCGCGTGCCGATGGTGCTGGCGCTGAACATGATGGACGAGGTGCGCGCCAACGGCGGCGCGATCGACGTGCAGAAGATGAGCCAGGCACTGGGCATCCCCATCGTGCCGATCTCGGCGGCGAAAGGGGAGGGCGTGTCCGAACTCGTGGACCAGGCGCTGACCGTTGCGCGCAGCCGGACGCTGCCGAAGGTGACGGATTTCTGCTCGGATGATTCTGCCGTGCACCGCTGCATCCATGCGGTCGTGCATCTGATCGCCGACCATGCCGACCGCATCGGCGTGCCGGCGCGCTTCTGCGCGGCCAAGCTCATCGAGGGCGGCGACGACCTTGCGGCATCGCTCGAGCTCGATGAAAACGAGCGGGAGCTGCTCGAGCACTGCATCGTGCAAATGGAAAACGAGACCGGGCTCGACCGCAACGCGGCCCTTGCGGACATGCGCTACACGTTCATTGAGGGCGTCGTGGCGTCGTCCGTGGTCAAGTGCCATGAGAGCAAAGAGCACGCGCGCTCCATGAAGATCGACCGCATCCTCACGGGCAAATATACCGCCCTGCCGACGTTCCTCGTTGTGATGTTCCTCACGTTTTATCTCACGTTCAACGTCATCGGCCAGTGGCTGTCCGATCTGCTGCAGCTCGGCATCGACGCGCTGACCGGCGTCGTGGACGCCGCGCTCACGGCCTACGGCATCAACCCCGTCGTGCACAGCCTCATTATTGACGGCGTGTTTGCCGGCGTCGGCAGCGTGCTCGTATTCCTGCCGATTATCGTGACGCTGTTTTTCTTCCTGTCCATTTTGGAGGACACCGGCTATATGGCCCGCGTCGCCTTTGTCATGGACAAGCCCCTGCGCAAGATCGGCCTGTCCGGCCGCAGCGTCGTGCCGATGCTCATCGGCTTCGGTTGCTCGGTGCCGGCCATCATGGCCACACGCACCGTCTCGTCCGACCGTGACCGGAAGATGACCATCCTGCTCACGCCCTATATGAGCTGCTCGGCGAAGATCTCAATCTACGCATTTTTCACGGCGGCGTTTTTCCCGCGCTACCGTGCGCTCGTCATGCTGGGGCTGTATGTTCTCGGCATCCTCATCGGCATCATCGCGGCGCTCATCATGAACAAAACGGCCTTCCGCGGCAAGCCCGTGCCGTTTGTCATGGAGCTGCCGAACTACCGCATGCCCGGGCTCAAGAGCGTGGCGCTGCTGCTCTGGGAGAAGGCGAAGGACTTTCTCCAGCGCGCGTTCACGGTCATTTTCCTCGCGACGATCATTATCTGGTTCCTTCAGAGCTTTGACACGCGCCTGAACGTCGTGGCCGACAGTGCCAACAGCCTGCTCGCGCTCATTGGGCAGTTTATCGCACCCATCTTCCGGCCGCTTGGCTTCGGCGACTGGCGGTGCGCCACGGCGCTCATCTCCGGCTTCATCGCCAAGGAGTCCGTCGTGAGCACACTGCAGGTGCTGCTCGGCGGCGCGGCCATTTCGTCGCTGCTCACCACGCGCTCGGCCATCAGCTTCCTCGTGTTCACGCTGCTGTATACGCCGTGCGTGGCCGCGATTGCCACCATCCGCCGCGAGCTGGATTCCCGGCTCAAGACGGTCGGCGTCGTGGCCCTGCAGTGCTCGGTCGCGTGGGTCGTGGCGTTCGTTGCATATGCGATCGCGGGGCTGGTGTGATGCGGCTGATCGACTATCTCCTGCTGGCCGTCGTGGCCGTGTGCGCCGTCATCGCGTTTCGCGTCTGGCGCCGCGCCATGAAAAAGGGCGGCTGCTGCGGCAGCGGCTGCACCGGCAACTGCGCGCAGTGCGGCAGAGCGTGCGCGCACAAGCCAAAAAAGTAACCGCGGCACATGAACGCAAACCTGAAGCTCCTGCGGCGGGACGCTGCGGGGGTTGACAAGCCGAGCAAGGCTTCCCGGATCCGGGAAGCCTTGCTTTTTTGTGCGCAGCAGGAAAATGCCTCGAAAAATACGGTTTCTGTAGGATTTTAATGGAAATGTGCAGAAAACGGCGGCCGGAGGGCGGCCCCCGACTATTGAAATTGCGCAAAGAATGCGTTAAAATAGTGCTGCATTTGTCACGCGTTTGGCAAAGACCAAAACGCATCATTTTCATTTGAAAGGGTTTGGCATTGCGCGCGCCATGCTGCGCAGCGCAGACTACCTCCTGCTCGACGAGGCGACGAGCAACCTCGACGCCACGAGCACCGCGCTCGTCACCGAGGCGATGGACCGGCTCATGAAGGATCACACGACCGTCATGATCGCGCACAGCTATGAGGCGGCCAAGCGCGCCGACTACGTCATCGTCATGCGCGACGGCACGGTCGAAGCCGCTGGCATGCCGGATGAGCTGCGCGCGAGCAATGCATACTATCAAATGTTCAGCAAATCACTTTGATGTCAGCGAGGGAACCATGATCAGAGAAAATGTGAAGCTTACCGACGCTCAGCCCGGCGATATCTGCTGCGGCTTCGAGCTGGAAAAGAAGCAGTACGTCGCCTCCAAGGCGGCGACGCTGTACACCATGCGGCACAAGAAGTGCGGAGCGGAGCTCCTGTATTTCGACCGCGACGACGAGAACAAGACCTTCTGCATCGGCTTCAAGACCCTGCCGGAGGACGACACCGGCGTGTTCCACATCCTGGAGCACAGCGTGCTCAACGGCTCGAAGCGATTTCCCGTCAAGGAGCCGTTCGTGTCCCTGCTGCAGGGCTCGATGCAGACCTTCCTCAACGCCATGACCTACAGCGACAAGACCATCTTCCCGGTCTCCAGCCGCAGCGAGCAGGATCTGTTCAACCTCATGCGCGTGTATCTCGACGGCGTGTTCTGCCCGAACATCTATGAAAAGCCCGAGATCTTCATGCAGGAGGGCTGGCACTACGAGTTTGACGGCGAGCAGGCGCAGCCGTACTACAACGGTGTCGTCTTCAGCGAGATGAAGGGCGCCTATGCCGATGTCGAGCGCGTCATCGGCGAGGGAACGGACCGGCTGCTGTATCCCGACACCTGCTACGGGTTTTCGAGCGGCGGCAAGCCGGAGCACATCCCCGAGCTGAGCTATGCACAGTTTATTGCCGCGCACAAGCGCTTTTACCATCCGTCGAACGCGCGCATCTTCCTCGACGGCCACATGGACGTCGAGCGCGTGCTTGCCTATATCGACGCGGAGTACCTGTCGCAGTACACATACCGCGCCCCGGATTTTGACTTCACGGTGCAGCAGCCCCGCACGGGCGAGGCCACGGTGTACTATGAGGCGATGCCCGGCGAGGAGACGCTCTGCCATATGAGCCTCTCCAGACTCCTGTGCCGCTATGACGACGTGGAGACGGTCTATGCAGCCAAGATCCTCTCGGACTATCTCACCGGCTCGAATGAGGCGCCGCTCAAGCGCGCATTCCTTGAGCGCGGTCTTGCGCAGGACGTGACGCTTGAGATTTCCGACGGCATTTATCAGCCGAGCGCCGCGCTCATCGTGCGCAATACGACCAGGGACGCCTTTGACAAGGTCAAGACCCTTGCGGCGGAGGTCACGCGCGATATGCTCGCAGCCGGGCTCGACCGCGTGGCGCTCTCGGCGTCGCTCGAGCGCTTTGCCTTCATCAACCGCGAGATCACCGAGCCCTACGGCGTAGAGCTTGCCTGCCGCGCGTTTGACAGCTGGCTCTACGGCGGCGACCCGATGGCGTATATCGACAACGCCGCCGTGTTCGACGCGCTGCGCGAAAAGATCCATGCGGGTTATTTTGAGCGCCTGCTGTCTGACCTGCTCGGCTCGAGCGGCGACCTGTGCACCCTCTATGTGCTGCCGTCGCTCACGAAGGGGGAGGATGATGCCCACCGCGAATCCGAGCGGCTCGCCGCCGTCACCGCCGCGTGGGATGCCGATCAGCGCCGCGAGGCGTACGCGGCCTTCCGGCGGATGCAGCAGTGGCAGCAGAGCGAGGACAGCGCGCAGGCGCTCATGAGCCTGCCGCACCTGCGCCTTGAGGATGTGCCGCAGACGGTCGCCCCTGTGCAGACGCAGCCGGGTGAGGTCAACGGCGTGCGGACGCTGCACGTCTCGGGCGATACGAACGGCATCGTGTACCTCAACCTGTACTTTGACGTCTCCGACCTCACGGACGAGGAGCTGTGTATGCTCAACGTGCTGAGCACCTGCTTCGGTGAGCTGCGCACGGAGACCTGCCCTGCGGACGTGCTGCAAAACCGCGTCAAGGCGCTGCTGGGCTCGCTGTTTTTGCGCGTGGACTGCTTGCAGAAGCAGGGCGACACCGAGCACGTGCACCCGTACCTGCTCGTGTCGGCGAGTATGCTCGAGGAAAACGCGGCCGAGGCGGTGCAGCTTCTGCGCGAGCTGCTCACGCAGGGGCGCTATGACGAGACAGACCGCATCGGCGAGACCGTCATGCAAAACGACTATTTCATGCGCCAGTCGCTCATCTCGAACGGCCACACCTTCGCCGTCACCAAGTCGCTGTCGGCGTTTTCGGCCGGTGCTGCGCTCAAGGAGACGCTCGAGGGCGAGAACTTTGTGCGCTGGTTTGCGGCGCTGGCTGCCGGCTTTGCGCAAAACGGCGCGCAGGTGAGCGCCGCGCTTGCCGCGCTCACCGAAAAGGTGTTTGTCACGAGTCGCCTCTTCGCGGGCTATTCCGGCGCGCTCGATGCCGGTGTGCTTGCCCGGCTGATCGCCGCGCTGCCGCAGGGCGCGCACGGCGCGACGGCTGCACACAAGCGCTATGACGCGGCCGCCTGTGCGGTCGAGATCCCGGCGGATGTGGGCTTCTGCGCGCTGGGACACAACCTCTACGCCCTCGGCAGCAGCTACTCCGGCGCGTGCCCGGTGCTGTCCTCGCTCGTGAGCTATGGCTATCTGTGGAACATGGTGCGCGTGCAGGGCGGTGCTTACGGCACGGGCATGAACGTGCGCCGCAGCGGCGACATCTTCTGCTACTCCTATCGTGACCCGAACCTCGACAATACGCGCGCGGTGTTTTCCAACGTTGCCGATTTCATCGAGGATTTCGCGGCGCAGGGCATGCCGCTTGACGACATTATCATCGGCGCGGTCAACACGACCGATCCCTTGCTCGATCCCGCCGGCGTGTGCGAGAGTCAGTGCGTGCGCGCGCTCAAGGGCGTGACGCCGGAGGAACTGGCCAAGACCCGGCATGAGCTTCTGGCGACCAAGCCCGCCGACCTTGCGGCCATGGCCGATGTCCTGCGCAAATACGCGCGAGAGGGAAAGTTCTGCACCTTCTCCGGAACAAACGGCGGCGCGTAAGGCGCAGCAAAAAAGAAAAACCTGCGGTTTCCGAGGAAACCGCAGGTTTTTTCTGTCTGAAACGGAGGTGCCGTTACGTTTTTGCGAGCGCATCGGTGACCGTCCGGCTGAAGGCGTCCGACTGCTTGTTCCAGTCGGCGTAGGCCGGGTCATCCTTATGGCTCGGGAGCAGACCGGTATCGGCAAGATACGCACCGAGTACGTTCGTGGCCTTCTGCGCACCGAAATAATTCAGGTGGTCACCCTTGTCGCGGGTGTCCGTGTTCCAGTCGATCGCAACCTGCTCGTGTGCGGTGTTGAGATCGAGGAAGCCGATGCCCAGCGCATCGGCAAACGCCTGCGTGCTGTTGTGACGCGCCATGTTCCAGTTGAGCGTGCTGGGCGCACTGACGAGCAGCAGCTGCGCGCCGTTTTCGTCACAGAAGGCCTTGATGCGCTCAACATAGGCGCGGTTTCGCTTCGGGATGGGAGCGTAGGCATCCGATGGCGTCATATAATTGCTGGCGTCCGCCGGAGCGGCGTTGCAGCGCAGCTGATACCCTTTGGCATTTTCGGTGTGGGTGTAATTGACGGTCATGCGCCAGTCATTTGCCTTCAGAGATTTCCACCGGTCGTGGTAGGAAAACACGGGGAAGAGGTCGCCGGCCTCCTGCAGCAGCATGCTGCCGTACGAAAAGTCGATGTAGATCACATCGGTCTCCAGGATCACAAGCTTGGGCGACTGCTTCTGGAAGGCTTTGTGCAAGAACGCTTCCGAATAGTACAGTGTCTGTCTGGATGTGCCGCAGCAGTAGGCCGTGTAACCGTATTGCTGCCACAGCTGCATCGGGATGAAGGCGGAATAGCTCTCACTGTCACCAAGGATGAGCAGGTCGATCGTGTTGTCCGGTTCTCCGAGGATGCCGTTGGCCGCGGGGTCATGGATGCCGTCGCTGCGGGTGTTGTTTTTTGGCCGCACCAGCTGCGACACGCCGGTCAGCAAAAGCGCCAGCACAGCGAGAAAAACGACGCATCTGAGCGTATGTTTGAGAAAACGGGACATGCGTGCCTCCTAAAAATTCGCATACATGGGGTCGACGGGAATGTAGCCCTTTCCGTATGCTCCGAAAACGATGATGAACAAAATGAGCGCGTAGAAGACCGTCCAGCGTACCGCAGCAGGGCGCTGCGCCAGCAGCGTGCGCACGGACTTGCCTTTTTCGTTGATCACGCTCACGACGAACACGATCAGCAGCGTCACAGCAACGATCATGAGGTCAAACTTGTCAATACCGAGCGCCTTGAAGAGCGCATCGTCAAAGACGGGGAATGCAAATCCGGTGACCATGGTGCGGAACATCTGCATACCTGCGCGCAGGCCGTTTGCACGGAAAAACAGCTCGCCGATGATGACCAGCACCGTCGTGCGCAGCATCTGCAGCAGACGGTACGGGAAGCTCTCGGCGCGGATGTGCAGCCGTGCGTTAACGGCCCGCACCGGCGGGGCGATGATGTTGCCGCCGAGGATCAGCACGAAGTGGTACATGCCGAAAAAGAGATAGCTCCACGCGGCACCGTGCCAGAGACCGTTGCAGAACCACACGCAAAAGAGCGCGACGGCGCTCGCCAGCAGCGGACCGTAGTGGTTGCCGAGGCGTTTGCGGGCGGCGGAAGTGAGCTTTTCCAGCGGCTTGAGCGTGACGACCGGGTAGAATACATAGTCCTTGAACCAGGTGCCGAGCGTGATGTGCCAGCGCTTCCAGAATTCCGAGATCGTCTTGGAGAAAAACGGTTGTCGGAAGTTTTCCGGCATTGTGACGCCGAGAATCTGCGCCGTGCCGGTGACGGCGTCCATCGAGCCCGAAAAGTCCATGTACAGCTGCACGGTGTAGCACACGGCGGCCAGTGCGATCACGCCGCCGTCAAAGTCGGTGTAGTTATTAAAGACATTCCTCACGAGCGGGTTGAGCCGGTCGGCGATGATGATCTTTTTCATCATGCCGTAGGCAATGCGCTGCAGACCGAGCGTCAGGTTCTCGTAGGTGATTGGCTTTGCGTCCCAGAGCTGCTGCGCGGTCTGGTCGTAGCGGCAGATCGGCCCTTCCACGATTTGCGGGAAGAAGCTGATGAACAGCGTCAAACGCAGCAGATTCGTGTCCGCTTTTGTGACGCCGCGCTGCACGTCCACGATGTAGGACAGCGCCTGCAGCGTGAAAAAGGAGATACCGATCGGCATCACATACTTCGGGATCGCCAGCTGCACAGGAATGTGCAGGTGCGCCAGGAGCGTGTTGACATTCGTCGCGGCAAAGCCGGAATATTTGAGCGCGAACAGGACGCCGATGTGCAAAATGACGGCCAGCAAAAGGATCCGGTGCTGCACGGCCTGCTGCCGCTTGCGCACGGTCTTGCGCTCGGCTTTTTCCGTCTGCGCGAGCAGAAGCTTCGTCTCCGACTGTATTTTGTCCAGCCACAGTCCGAAGTAGTGCATCGAAAGCGCCGTCAGAAGCAGGTACACGAGCAGCTTGCCGCTGATCAGCCAGAAAAAGGCGCAGTCGGCGGCGAGCAGGAAGTATTTTTTCCCGCGCCGCGGCATGAGACTGTACACCACGAGACAAAACGGCAGGAACACGACGAGAAATGCCGTCGAGAAGAAGGAGGTCAGGGCGCTCCCTTTTCCCGCGAGGAACAACGAAGAAAGCTCCATATCAGCAGCCCTCCTGCGCGTATTTACACACCGCGGCAGCTTGTGCCACAAGCGCACGGGCGCAGAAAAGAGCGCCTGCAGATCCTGCGGCGCCGCTTTCCGGATGGCGTCCGGGGCACTGCGGTCCGGCCGGGAGAAAGGCTCCCTCCGGCAGAGCCGCCGCGCTGCATGTATGCTGTTCGGTCATTGATGGTTCTGTGCTTGCCATTTGCTCTGTTCTCCTAAAGACGCATTGTTGTGTGGAAACATTATAGCAGGGTTGTGCCGAAAAAAATAGCCAATGATACCTGAATTAGTCTTAATTCTTGCCACCGCTCCCAGGTACAGAGTCCTGCACATTCAGACGGAAAATACGCAGCATGGTTTCGGCTTGTGCGAAAAAACCAGCCGGGCGGTGTGACACCGGATAGGGCAGCGCGAAAATACCGCTGACCATGCAGATCTTCGAGCATAAAAAAGCCAGACGAACCATGCCGGTTCGTCTGGCTCTGCAAAGGTGGACCTGGGCGGGCCAAATAAGAACTTGTGGTGTTTTGCAGGAGGGCTTTTGCTAAATGTAACTGTTAACTATCTATACACTGAAAGTATACCCAAATGAAGAGATAATATCAACCCATTTTAATTATCATTTAACCCAAACTGAATCGACCACAGCTTTTTCTTATACAACTGCTCGTACTCCAATACCTCATGCTTATCCCTCTTGATGGGAAATACCTCCAAAATGGAATACTGGAAATTATTGCAATAGTCAGCATCGGCGGCGATAAGCTCCTTAAGACGCTTATTGCCGCCGTGTTTTGTCCGGGCATACTCACTCCATCGGCCCCAGATGCCGCCCTGCTCACCGCTGGCGGAGCCAACATAGTGCTTGCCCGTCTTGGTATCCGTAATGAGATATACCCCGGCCACAGCAGACAGCTTTTCCTCCCACTCTTTGTATGCTGCTTTGTTGTAAACAATTTTGTGGAGCGTCTCAAAAGACAGCAATACCCTGTCATAGCTGGTAAAGCTGATTTCAGACACGGAAGGGCGAATCTCCAACACTTCCTTCTCTGTTGTTCCGTTCTGACACCAATTGATCGTTCCCTTGCCCCAGTCAATCACAAGGCGGTCTTTCATATCAGCAAGTAAGTCCGTCTTGACCAGTTCATATACCACAGACTTCTCCTCAGTCATGCCGCTATCTGGTACAAAGTCTTCTGGGAATTTTGTGCGGATATATGGCTTTGAACCACCAACGCAATAACAGCCCTGAAAAACACCATTCGTGCCTTCCGTCCCCAAAAAGCTGATGACCATATCACAGTCCCGAAACCGCGCATGGTTTTGAACTGACTGATACAATTCCAGATAGCCCCGCTCGTAGTTGGCGGCTATCTCCTCTTTGGTAAGGTTGTGACGAATCAGCTTTACTCTGTCCCAGTTGATTTGCTTTCCAGCCAATAGCTCTTGAAATTTCATGGTATCCGTCCTTCTCTCTGTTTTTTGAATTCATACCCACATGATAAAGCATCTTTTGGCGCATCGCAATAGATTACACATAAAAATATAAGTGTAAAAATAGCGTGTATTGCGGAGCGTATCTCCCAGAAGAAACGGGAACGCAACGAGCTGGAACAGCAGATCCTTTTGGAGACTTCCTCCCACCCTACGCCCACGGTCAATGAAGTGCGGTCCTTCCTGAACCAGTTCCGCAAAGGCGATGTGAATGACCTGAAATATCGGCAGGCACTGGTGGATACTTTTGTCAACAGGATTTACCTCTATGACGACAAAATGACTGTCCTGTATAATACACAGGACAGCCATTCTGATGTGACCATCGACGATTTAAGTTCGTCTAGGGTCGTTTTGGTGGAGATGGGGGGAGTTGAACCCCCGTCCGAAAGCGCTTAAACAGGAACTTCTCCGGGCGCAGCAGGTTTTTTCGGGACGCCGAACGTCCCTGTTCCCTTCAGGACAGGCAAACCGGCAAGCCTGTCAGTCCGGTAGCTTCATGATGCATGGCACGCGCAAAGCTTAGCGTGCGCACGTTCACCACTCATCGACGCTCCGCTGCCGGGCCGTGGTCCTCCCGGCGGGAACGCTCGCTATTTAAGCAGCGAGAAGAACAGTTTCGTTGTTGTTCTTTAATTTATAAGATGCCCGTTTTATGGCGGTCAGGCGCCGCCGCCCGCTATTCCTGCCTCCACACCCCCGTCGAAACCGGTACATCCCCAGGATGTCGGGTGCGTCAGCCGCCTGCACCGCGAGCGCGGCGCAGGCAGGAACGCATTCTGAATCTTCAGACGAAACTGCCGATGTGTTTGTTCCCTCAGCAGGTCTCCGGCTCGGCATATTCCTCGCCGAAGGTCTCGACCGTGACGGTCTTCATCTTCTGCTCGTGGGTGGGCTTGTCGTTGAACATGCTGCGCGGGGTGCGCGCAATGGCATCGACGACGTCCATGCCTTCGGTCACCTTGCCGAACGCAGCGTACTGCTTGTCGAGGTGCGGAGCGTCCATGTGCATGATGAAAAACTGGCTGCCGGCGGAGTTCGGATCCATGGCGCGGGCCATGGACAGCACGCCGCGGGTATGCTTGAGGTCGTTTTTGAAGCCGTTGCTCGTGAACTCACCCTCGATGCAGTAGCCCGGGCCGCCCATGCCGGTGCCGGTCGGGTCGCCGCCCTGGATCATGAAGCCGGGGATGACGCGATGGAAGATCACGCCGTCATAAAAGCCCTTCTTGACCAGACTGACAAAGTTGCGCACGGTGTTCGGCGCGATCTCCGGGTAGAGCTCGGCGCGGATGATGCCGCCGTCTTCCATTTCAATGGTGACAATCGGATTGCTCATCAGTAATTTTTCTCCTTTATCGTTCTGTCGATCTCGCGTTTGGCGCTGCGCTGCGCATCGGCGTCGCGCTTGTCGTAGAGTTTTTTGCCCTTGCACAGTCCGAGCTCCACCTTCACGCGGCTGTCCTTGAAATACAGCGACAGCGGCACGAGCGTCAGCCCGTCCTGCTTGGTGCGGGCGTAGAGCTTCGTGATCTCCCGCCGGTGCATGAGCAGACGCTTCGGCCGGTCGGGGTCGCGGTTGTAGATGCTGCCGTGCTCGTAGGGGCTGATGTGGATGCCGTAGGCAAACAGCTCCCCGTTTTTCACGGTGCAGAACGAATCTTTCAGATTGACCGTGCCCGCGCGGATGGACTTGACCTCGGTGCCGAAGAGCTCCACACCGGCCTCGAACCGCTCGAGCACGAAATAGTCATGCAGGGCCTTGCGGTTGGCCGCGACCTGCTTGACGCCCTTGGCTCTCGGCATGGCGGGGACCTCCTTCGTGCGAAATCGTGGATATAGTTTACCACATCCGGCGGCAAATGAAAAGAGCGAAATCAGCAGAAATAACGCCGAAGCGTCGCAATGGCGTTACGCCGGGCGACGACATCTCCGTGTTCGCGGATGTGCGCGTACAATTGTCCGCTGCACGGCAGCGCCTCGCCGAACTCGAACACCGCGTTCGGCAGCAGCGCATCCTCTGCGCGTGTGAACAGCTCCCAGCCGCCGGCTATGTACACCACGTCCGAGTCGATCCCATCGGGGCAGCAGCCGAGCGCTGCGGTCAGGTCGGCAAACGAGCCGAAGCGAAACCGGCGCGGCGGGTCAGAAACGGGTCTTGCGATGAGCAGCACCTCCTTTTCGGCGTCAGCAGACGCCGTGTACTACTCAAAATATATGGCATTCCGGGCAGGAATATGGTATCATGCCAGAGAAGAAGGAGTGGTGGTTCATGGAACTGATCGAAGAAAAACTCAAGACCGTCGCAAGCTATCACGGCGTGATCGTCAACGTCCGGCTCGACGAGGCGCGCCTCCCCGACGGCAGCTTGGCCAAGCGCGAGGTCGTGGAGCATCCGGGCGGCGTGACGGTGCTGCCGCTGGAGGCCGACGGCACGGTCTGGTGCGTGCGGCAGTACCGCTATCCGTTTTCGCGCACGCTGCTCGAGCTGCCAGCCGGCAAGCTCGAACCGGGGGAAGCACCGGAGCGGGCGGCGGCGCGCGAGCTCTCGGAGGAGACGGGACTCAGCGCGGGACGGCTGCAGTATCTGGGCGCGAACTTTACCTCGCCCGGCTACTCGCAGGAGGTGCTGCACATTTACCTTGCGCGCGATCTGCACCACGGCGCGGCGCATCTCGATCCCGGGGAGTTCCTGAATCTGGAGCGCTACCCGCTGGGGGCGCTCGTGCAGATGGCGCTGGATGGTGAACTCTGTGACGGGAAAACGACTGTTGCGCTGCTGAAAACGCAGCTTTTGCTCGCGCGGGAGCGCGGAGAAGCGGCATCTGGCGGGTTGTGATTGCTTTTCCGGAAAAACCATGCTATAATCCGTTGTTAGGTTCCGTTAAAATCGGGCAAGCTATGCACGAAGCGCGGCCAAAAGCGGCTGCAGATGCGCACCGGCGCTCTGCCTTCGCAGCATGAGAGGTGTCAAATACTTTGAATAGATATGTGATACATGGCGGCAGACCCCTGCACGGGGAGATCGAGATCAGCGGCGCGAAAAACGCGGCCGTGGCGATCATTCCGGCGGCTCTGATGGTTGACGGTGTCTGCCGGATCGAGAATATGCCGCAGATCAGCGACGTGGATATGCTCCTGAAGATCCTTCAGGGGCTGGGCGCGCGTGTGGAATACCTCAGCCCATCCGCCGTCGAGATCGACTGCACGCAGGTGCGCTTCACCGAGCCGCCGTATGACCTGATGCGCAAGATCCGCGCGTCGTATTATTTCATCGGCTCGATGCTTGGCCGCTTCGGATCGGCCAAGACGACCATGCCCGGCGGCTGCAACTTCGGCGTCCGGCCGATCGACCAGCACATCAAGGGCATGACTGCGATGGGCGCGAACGTCGAGGTGAAAAACGGCTTTGTCTATGCCGACACGCCCGACGGCCGCCTGCATGGGGCAAAGGTATATCTGGATAAGGTCTCCGTCGGCGCGACGATGAACATCATCATCGCGGCGACGCTTGCGCGCGGCCGCACCGTGATCGAGAACGCGGCGCGTGAGCCGCACATCGTCGACCTTGCCAACTTCCTCAATTCCATGGGTGCGGACATTCGCGGCGCCGGTACGGATTCGATCCGTATCCAGGGCGTCGAGCGTCTGCACGGCGGCACGTACAGCGTCATCCCCGACCAGATCGAGGCGGGCACGTATATGACGGCCTGCGCCGCCGCCGGCGGTGAAGTGCTCCTGACGAACGTGATCCCGCGCCATCTCGAGTGCATCAGCGCAAAGCTGCGCGAGATGGGCGTGACCGTTGTCGAGGGCGGCGACAGCGTGCTCGTGCGCAGCAACGGCCGCCTGCGCCATACGAACGTCAAGACCCAGCCGTACCCCGGCTTCCCGACGGATATGCAGCCGCAGATCAGCGTGGCGCTGTGTCTGGCCGACGGCACGAGCGTTGTGACCGAGGGCGTGTACGATAATCGCTATAAGTACATTCAGGAGCTGGCACGCATGGGCGCGGACGCGCAGGTCAACGGCTGCACCGCCGTGCTCAACGGTGTGGATGGCCTGCACGGTGCGGAGGTCAGGGCGTGCGATCTGCGCGCCGGCGCCGCCGTGGTCATCGCCGGTCTGTGTGCCGCGGGGGAGACCGTGGTCACGGACATCCACTTTATCGAGCGCGGCTATGAAAACTTCGTCGGCAAGCTGCACAGCGTCGGCGCCGACATCGTGCTCGAGCGTGACGACGCCGAGCAGTGCGTGGCCGCTGCCGAATGAACATTGCACTGTTTGCCAGCGGCTCGAGCGGCAACTGCGCGCTCGTGTCCGACGGCGATACCCATATTTTGCTTGACGCGGGCATCTCCGCGCGGCGCATCCGTGCCGGACTCTCGGCGCAGGATGTGACGGCGGACGCGCTCACGGGCGTGCTTGTCACGCATGAGCACTCCGATCATGTCAAGGGGCTTGCGGTGCTGCTGCGGCACGACCCCGTGCCGGTGTATGCGCTGCCTGCCGTGTGCGCTGCGCTGCGTGCGCAGCTGCCGGCCGAATGTCTGCATGAGATCGCGCCGGATGCGCCGTTTTTCCTCGGCGATGTGCGTGTGACGCCGTTTGTGACGCCGCACGACGCGGCCGGAAGCTGCGGCTACCGGCTCGACGGCTCGGCGCATTTCGGTCTCTGCACCGACCTCGGCGTCGTGACGGATACCGTGCGCGCGGCGCTTGCCGGTGTGGACTGTGCCGTCATCGAGGCCAACCACGATCCGGAGCTTCTGCGCACCGGGCCTTATCCGGTCTATCTCAAGCGGCGCATCGCGTCCAACCACGGGCATCTGTCGAATGAAAGCGCCGGAGCGCTCGCGGTGTTCCTTGCGGAAAACGGGGCGCAGCAGCTCATCCTCGGCCATCTCAGCCGGGAGAACAATACTCCGCGCGCCGCGCTTGACGCCGTGTCGCAGGCACTCACGGACGCGGGCTTTCTGCCCGGCGTGCAGCCGGAGCTCTATGCCGCGCCGGCCGATACGCCGCTCGTGCTTGCGGCGGGAAAGGCGTGCGTATGCTGTCGATAACGCTCCTGTGCGTCGGAAAGATGCGGGAGACTTATTATACCTCCGCGTTTGCGGAATATGCCAAGCGGCTGGGCGCTTACTGCCGGTTCGAATTGGCGGAGCTGCCGGAGCAGCGTCTGCCCGAGCGCCCGTCACCGAAAGAGATCCGCGCGGCACTGGAAAAAGAGGCGCAGGCCATCCGCGCGCGCATCCCGAAGGGTGCGGCCGTGATCGCCATGTGCGTCGAGGGAAAGCTCCTCTCGAGCGAGGCGCTCGCACGGCAGCTGGCCGGTTACGCGGCGGGCGGCACGTCGAAGGTGTGCTTTCTTGTCGGCGGGTCGTTCGGTCTGGACGAGGAGCTCAAGCGCGAGGCGTCGCTGCGGCTGAGTATGTCGCCGATGACGTTTCCGCACCATCTGGCGCGCGTCATGCTCGCCGAGCAGATCTACCGCGCGTGCACGATCAACGCGGGCACGCAATATCACAAATAGGAACATAGGAGAACTACCATGGCGCAAGAGCTGAAAGCAGAGTGGGGCAGATCGCTTCCCGGCGATTTGCTCAAGCGCTGGCCGCGCAATGCGGACGGCGAGCTGGTGCCCCCGGCGTTGCTGACCAAGTGCACGGGCATCGATATGGACGATGTGCTGCTGGTCAATATGCTGGAGGCCTATGGCATCCCCTGCCTGAAAAACTATCCCGGGGACGGCCAGTTTGGAAAGATCATGTTGGGTATGTCCGGTTACGGAGTGGAAATTCTGGTCCCGGAAACGCTGCTTGCCGATGCGCAGGCACTCCGGGAAGGCTGCGCCTCGGCGCTGACGGAAGGAGAAGACGATGCGTAATTACATGGAAGAATACCAGCGTTGGCTCGACAGCCCCGCGCTCTCCAATGCGGAGTGGGAAGAGCTCAATGCCATCCGCGATGATAAAAAAGAGATCGAGAGCCGCTTTTTCGCCCCGCTCGAGTTCGGCACGGCCGGCCTGCGCGGTGAGATGGCGCTCGGCTGCCGCCGTATGAACATCCACGTCATCCGCCACGCCACACAGGCATTCGCGGAGGTCATCAAGGCCGAGGGCGCGGGTGCGTGCTCGCGCGGTATTGCCATCTGCTTTGACTGCCGCGTCAACAGTGAGCGCTTTGCGCATGAGGCCGCGTCCGTCATGGCGGCCAACGGTATCCACGTGCGCATTTTTGACGCCCTGCGCCCGACGCCGGAGCTGTCGTTCGCCGTCAAGCACTACGGCACGACGGCCGGACTGAATATCACGGCCAGCCACAATCCGAAGGAATATAACGGCTACAAGGTCTACTGGTCCGACGGTGCGCAGCTGCCGCCGCAGCACGCCGCCGCCATTGCCAAGAACATGGAGCGGCTGGACATCTTCAACGATATCCAGCGCATGGACTTTGACGATGCGGTGCGTCAGGGACTGGTGGAGTTCATGGGCGCGGAGACGGACGAGGCCTTCCTCGCAAACGTCCTGCGTCAGCCGATCGACCCGGACGTCGTCCGCCGCGTGGCCGACCGCTTCAAGATCGTCTACACGCCGTTTCACGGCGCGGGCTGGCACCTTGTGCCCGAGGCGCTGCATAGGCTCGGCATGACGCAGGTCATCCCCGTCAAGGAGCAGATGGTGCTCGACGGCACGTTCCCGACCGTGGAGAGCCCGAACCCGGAAAACCCGGAGGGCTTCTATCTGGCCATCGATCTCGCCAAGAAGGTCGGCAGCGACCTCATCCTCGGCACCGATCCGGACTCCGACCGTGTCGGCGTCATGGTGCGCGGTGCGGACGGGGAGTACCACACCATCACCGGCAACCAGATGGGCGTGCTGCTGCTGGACTATATCATCACGGCGCACATCCGCAAGGGTACGCTGCCGGAAAATGCGGCCGCGCTCTCAACGATCGTCACGTCCAAGATGGTGCGGCGGATCTGCGATGTGAACAACATCCATTTTGAGGAGACGTTCACGGGCTTCAAGTTCATGGCCGAGAAGCTGGCCGAATACCAGCGCGACGGCTCGTATCAGTACCTGCTCGCCTTTGAGGAGAGCTACGGCTACATGATGGGCGACTATGTCCGCGACAAGGACGCCGTGACCGCTTGCGTGATGATCACGGAGATGGCGGCGTACTACTTCGAGCAGGGCATGACGCTGGCACAGGCGCTCGATGCGCTGTACGAAAAGTACGGCTTCTACGGTGAGCGCACGCTCAATCTGGTCATGCCGGGGCTCGACGGTCTGGAGAAAATGCGCGCGCTCATGGCGCAGCTGCGCCGCGAGCCGCTGCAGGAGATCGCGGGCACGAAGGTCGTGCGTATGCGCGACTATCAGGACGGCTCGGTGTACGTCATGGGGCTCGGCAGAATGGACAAGACGCCCATCTCCGGCTCGAACGTGCTGTACTTTGAGCTGGACGACGGCTGCGCGTTCATCGTGCGTCCGTCCGGCACGGAGCCGAAGATCAAGGTCTATATCCTCGGCGTCGGCGCGACGCGCCCCGAGTGCGACGAGCGTGTGCAGCGCTACGCGCAGTTTGCCGAGACGCTGCGCGGCTGAACACACATCCAATGTACCGGCCCTCCGGCAATGTGCGCCGGAGGGCCGGCTTTTCGAGGGGAAACGTATGAAAGAAAAACTCAAACAGCTCTTCGGGCTCTTCGGCGCGTTCGCCGTCGTCGGTGTGACGACGTTCGGCGGCGGCTATGCCATGCTGCCCGCCCTGCAGCGCGAGGTCGTGGAAAAGCGCCGCTGGGCGACCGAAGAGGAGGTCATGGACTGGTACGCCATCGGCCAGTGCACGCCGGGCGTCATCGCGGTCAACACCGCCACCTTCGTCGGGCAAAAGCAGGCGGGCGTCTGGGGCGGCATCTTTGCCACGCTCGGTGTCGTGTTTCCGTCGCTCGTGATCATCATGATCATCGCGGCCTTCATCCAGAACTTTGCGCACCTGCCCGCCGTGCAGAACGCGTTCGCTGGTATCCGTGTGTGCGTGTGCGTGCTGATCCTCAACGCCGTCGTGAAGCTGTGGAAAAAGTCCGTTGTGGACTGGAAGACGTTTCTGGTTTTTCTGCTCGTGTTTGCGGGCAGCGTGTTTTTGAACATCTCGCCGGTGCTGTACGTGCTTGCGGCTGCGGTCGCGGGCGTCGTGATCCGGGAACTGGAGGCGCGTAAGGCATGATCTATCTGCGTCTGTTCTGGGAGTTTTTCAAGACCGGTCTCTTTTCCGTTGGCGGCGGTCTGGCCACGCTCCCGTTTATCTACGATATGTCCGACCGCACGGGCTGGTTCACCTATCAGCAGATCGCGGATATGGTCGCGGTGTCGGAGTCCACGCCCGGTCCGATCGGCGTCAACACGGCGACCTATGTGGGCTACGTCACGGCCGGCGTTCCCGGCGCGCTCATTGCGACGCTCGGTCTCGTGACCCCCGCGGTCATCTGCATCCTCATCATTGCCTCGTGCCTGAAAAAGTTCCGGGAAAACCGCTTTGTTGACCACGCCTTTTACGGGCTGCGCCCGGCGTCCGCGGGGCTGATCGCGGCGGCGGGCTTTGCCGTCGTGCGCATTTCGCTCCTGCAGGAGAGTACCTTCCGGGCGAGCGGCCGGTTTGCCGATCTGTTTTTCTGGAAGGGGCTGCTGCTCGCGGCCGTCATCTGGGTGCTGACGAACGTCGTCAAGCCGACGAAAAAGCTGCACCCGATCGTGTACATTGCGGCGTCCGCCGTGGCCGGCATCGTGTTCTCATTTGCCGGTGCGTGAAGTTAAAACAGGTTTGCCAGAACCCACATACACAGCGCGGAGATCGCTCCGTGCAGCAGGCGCCCGGCCGTGTGTCGGGCGCTTTTGATATCCGTTCCGGCGAGCACTGCCGCCGTCTGGCAGTGCACCGATACGCCGCCCCAGCCGATGAGAAAGGCCGCAAGGGCGAGGTTCGCGGGCGTCGGCGTCAGCCCCTGCATCGCGCCGATGCCCGTGCCGAGCTCGAGCACGCCCGTGCACAGGGCGCGTGCAAAGTGCAGCTCCAGCCCGAGCCGCGCAGAGAGCGTGCCCACCAGCGCGGGCAGCAGCCCGGAAGCGTCGAGAATGCCGGTCACGACGCTGAATGTGACCACAAAGCCGCTGACCGTCAGCACTGCGCACACGGCGCTGCGCACGGCCTCTGGCAGCGCCTGCGCGAGCGACACGGCGGCGATCTGTCCGCGCGGCTCCGGCAGAGACCCGCCGCTGTGCGGGGCGAAGAGCATCCCGACGAGTACGGCCGACAGCACGTGCACGCCGTAGAGCAGCAGCCCATAGCCCGCGCTGTGAAACACGCCCACGCCCGCCGCGCCGACGAGAAACGCAGGCCCGGAATTGTTGCAGAATGCGAGCGCACGCTCCGCCTGCTCGCGTGTGAGCGCGCCGCTGCGCCGAAGCCGCGCCACGGCGTCCGCGCCGAGCGGGTACCCGCCCGTCACGCCCAGCAGCAGCGCCGATGCGCCCGCGCCGCCGATGCCGAAGAGCTTTTGCGTCATGGGCGAGAGCAGCCTGCCCAGGACCCCCGGCAGCCCGAGCTGCTGCAGCAGCGACGAGAGCATAAAAAACGGCAGCAGCGACGGCACGATCATCTGTGCGCAGAGGCTCAGTCCCGCGCGTGCGCTCTCGAGCGCCGCCTGCGAGCACAGCAGCAGCGCGCCGAGTGCCGCCAGCGCTGCCGCGAGCGCGATGTAATTGCTCCGTTTGTCTTCCATCGGCATCCCTCCCGTGAACGTTTCAGTGCATTTCTATGCCTGTCCCGGCCTAAACTTGCCTGCGGACGCATAAACTGGCTTGCAGCGAGGGGGTGAGCCGGTGGGACGGCTGTCAGACATTCCGCTCGAGATCGCCGAGCGGCTGGATTATCCGGCGGAATCCGTGGCCGGTGTGCCGAAGCTGACCGTGACCGGCCGGCGGCGTGCGCTGGTGGAAAACCACTGCGGACTGCTCGCATACAGCCGCGAGTGCATCATCATTGACGGCGGGCGCACGCGGGTGTGCCTGCGCGGCACGGACCTGCAGCTCGTGGCCATGGACAGTGCGGCGGTGCTGATCTCCGGCACGATCGTGTGTGCCGAATTTGCGTGAGGTGATGGGTTTGACGCGGTGGATCCTGGCGCTTTGCGGCAGTGTGCGGCTGGAGGTGTGCGGTGCGCATCCGGAGCGTGTGCTCAATGCCTGCGCGGATGCGGGCATTGCGTGTACGGCGTCCGAGCCGGTGGACGCCTATACGCTGCGCTTTACGGTGCGCGAGCGCTGTGCGGATACGGCTGCGGCACTTGCGCGGCGCTGCCAGTGCACGGTGAAAACCGTGTCCCGCCGCGGTCTGCCGCGGCTGCTGCGGCGCGCGGCGCGGTATCGCGGCCTGTGTGCGGCGCTGCTTTTGCTGATGCTTGCGGTGTCGGTATCGTCGCTCTTTGTCTGGCGCATCGACGTGACCGGCAACGAGTCGCTCACGACCGGGCAGATCCTGCGCTGTCTGGATGCGTGCGGCGTGCGCCCGGGCACATACTGGCCGGGACTTTCCAATGACCTCGTGCGCAATGATATGATCCTGCGCCTGCCGCAGCTGCGCTGGCTCACGGTGAACGTGCGCGGCAGCTGCGCCGAGGTGATCGTGCGCGAAAAAGACCCGCTGCCGGACATCACACCCGACGATACGCCCGTGAGCATCTACGCCGCCGCGACCGGGGTCATCCTGCACATGGACGTCTATGCCGGCGAGGCACGTGTCGCGCCCGGTGCGGCGGTCGAGCCGGGCGACGTGCTCGTGTCCGGCGCGGTGTATGATCTCGGCGGCGGTGTGCGCCCGGTGTGCGCCCGCGCCGAGATCCGCGCCCGCACACGGCAGGAGCTCACGGGGCAGATCGCCCTGACGGAAAGCGAAAAACAGCCTGCGCACGGTGCGCGGACGCGCTGGGCGCTGCGCGTGGGGAAAAAACGGATCAATTTTTATCAAAACAGTGGAATTTCAGAGCGCGAATGTGATAAAATCACTTGTGAATATCCTTTTGCGATCCGGGGCGTGTTTGCGCTGCCGTTTTCGCTCGTGCGCGAGCGCGTGCAGCCGTATCGGACGGCGGACGCGCCGGTATCTGCCGACGCGGCGCGCGCAGCGCTTGAGCAGGCGCTGCTGCAGCAGCTGCGCGAGACGATCGGCGCCGACGGTACGATCCTTGCCTATGAAACGGCGGCGGAGGTCACCGGCGGCGTGCTGACCGTGACGCTCACGGCCGAGTGCGAGCAGGAGATCGGCCGCGCGCAGGCGACGCCGGACGCGGAATTTTTACAGCTTCGGCCGCCGGCCGGGGAAGGGACTACAGCAGATGATTGAAAAAACCATGGAAGTCGACAGAATGGAGGACGTCATCAGCGTGTTCGGGTCGTTTGACCAGAACCTGCGGATGATCGAGACCGAATACAACGTGCGCGTGACCGACCGCGACGAGCAGATCCACATCACCGGCGAGGCGGAAAACGTGCTCTACGCCGAAAAAGCCATCGCGGGGCTCCTGTCGCTGGCGGCCAAGGGCGAGGAGATCGGCGAGCAGAACGTGCGCTACATCTTCCGCCTCGTGCGCGAGGGCAGGGAGCAGAAGATCCAGGAGCTTGCGGGCGACGTCGTGTGCATCACGGCCAAGGGCAAGCCCATCAAGGCCAAGACGCTCGGCCAACGCGCGTATCTCGATGCGATCGAGCAAAACACGATCACGATCGGCGTCGGCCCTGCCGGAACAGGCAAGACGTATCTTGCCGTGGCGGAGGCGGTCGCGGCGTTTCGCGCCGAGCGCGTCAACCGCATCATCCTCACGCGCCCCGCGGTCGAGGCGGGCGAGCGGCTGGGCTTCCTGCCCGGCGACCTGCAAAACAAGGTCGACCCCTATCTGCGCCCGCTGTACGATGCGCTTTTTGAGATGCTCGGCGCGGACGCCTATGCCAAGTATCTCGAGCGCGGCAACATTGAGGTCGCGCCGCTGGCGTACATGCGCGGACGCACGCTCGACGACAGCTTCATCATCCTCGACGAGGCGCAGAACACCTCCCGCGAGCAGATGAAGATGTTCCTGACGCGCATCGGCTTCGGCTCGCACGTCGTCATCACCGGCGACGTGACGCAGATCGACCTGCCGTCGGACAAGCCGTCCGGTCTCAAGGAGGCGCTGCGCATCCTCGACGGCATCGACGACATCGCCATCTGCCGCCTGACCGGGGCGGACGTTGTGCGCCATGCACTCGTGCAGAAGATCATCGCCGCCTACGAGCAGGACGATAAGCAGAGAGAAAAACGCGCCGCGGCCGCTGCCAAAAAGCCAGTCGCGCGCAAGACGACTGTGAGGAAAAAAGCATGACACAGGTCAGGATCACCATCACCCGCACACGCCGCGGCCTGGGATTTCCGGATACACAGCGCTACGTCAAGCGCGCGGCCGCCGCAGCGCTCAAGGCCGAGGGCGTGACCGTTCCGTGCGAGCTCGACGTGACGCTCACGGACGATGCCGTCATCCACACCATCAACCGCGAGCAGCGCGGCGTCGACCGCGCGACGGACGTGTTGTCGTTTCCGATGAATGAGCTCACGCCCGGCGCGTTCGACCCCGACGCCTGCGAGTGGGACTATGAGACCGAGCGCGCCATGCTCGGTGACATGGTCATCTCCATGGAGCGCTGCGCCGAGCAGGCCGGGACCTACGGCCACAGCTTCGCGCACGAGGTCAGCTATCTGACGGTGCACTCCGTGCTGCACCTGCTCGGCTACGACCACGTGGACGAGGGGGAGGACAAGCGCCGTATGCGCGCGAGAGAAAAAGAGATCATGCGTCTGCTGGACGTATAAGGAGAAGAGAATGATTACCAAAACCGCTATGATCACCATCTGCGGACGGCCGAACGTCGGCAAGTCCACGCTCACAAACGCCCTGCTGGGCGAGAAGATCGCCATCGTCTCGAACAAGCCCCAGACGACGCGCAACCGCATCAGCGCCGTCGTCAACCGCGGCGACGCGCAGCTCATCCTCATGGACACGCCGGGCTTTCACAAGCCGCGCAACCGTCTGGGCGACTACATGGTGCAGGTCGTGCGCGAGAGCGTGGCGGACGTTGACGGCGTGATGCTCGTCGTCGAGCCCATCGCCTCCGTCGGCGAGCAGGAGCGCGCCCTCATCGAGCGCATCCGGTCGACGGGCGCTCCGGCAGTGCTCGTCATCAACAAGATCGACACGGTCGAAAAGCAGGAGCTGCTGGCTGTCATCGCCGCCTATTCCGAGGCGCTGCCGTGGCGCGCGATCGTGCCGGTGTCTGCCCAAAACGGCGACGGGCTCGACGCGCTCTTAAACGAGCTGACGGCGCTGGCCGTGCCCGGACCGCAGCTGTTCCCGGACGATATGATCTCCGATATGCCCGAAAAGCAAATCTGCGCCGAGCTTGTGCGCGAAAAGCTGCTGCTGTGCCTCGATAAGGAGATCCCGCACGGCACGGCCGTTGAGGTCACGAAGTTTTCCGAGCGCGACAACGGCATCATCGACATGGACGTGACCATTTACTGCGAAAAAGACAGCCACAAGGGCATCATCATCGGCAAACGCGGCGCCATGCTCAAGAAGATCGGCGAGCTTGCGCGGCAGGACATCGAGCGCTTCATGGGCACGAAGGTGTACCTGCAGACATGGGTCAAGGTCAAGGAAAACTGGCGCGACTCGGCCGCCCAGCTGCGCAATTTTGGCTTTACCGACCAGTGAGGCACGGAAATTACCAGCTATAGTTCCACCCCGCTGTGCAGACACTATGCGCAGCGAGGTGGTTTCCTGTGCAGGACGATTTTTTCTGGCAGCTGTTTGCGGATACTGGTGATCCGCTCGGCTATCTTTGCTACTGCGCCGCGCGCAATGCGGCGGCGAGCGAGGCATCTGCGGCGGACGACACCGACCGCCGCCCCGCCTGATGAGGTACATACGATGTTTCTTACGACCCGCGGTCTGGTGCTGCGCGAGGTGCGCTACAAAGAGTCGGACAAGATCCTCACCGTGCTCACGCAGCACGAGGGGAAGGTCACCGTCCGCGCGCGCGGCGCGCTGCGCAAGGGCAGCCGCATCACGGCGGCAACGCAGCTGCTGACCTATTCGGACATGACGATCTTTGAAAACCGCGGCCGCCGCACGCTCAATGAGGCGTCCACGGTCGAGGAGTTTCTGGGCCTGCGCGCCGATCTCGGTGCGTTTGCGCTCGGGAGCTATTTTGCAGAGCTCCTTGAGACCGTCTCCGCCGAGGAGTATCCCGATCCGCCGGTGCTGCAGCTCGGGCTCAACAGCCTCTATGCGCTCAGCCGCGCGCTGTGCCCGCCGGAGCAGATCAAGGCGGTGTTCGAGCTGCGGCTCATGTGTCTGGCCGGCTATGAGCCGGACCTGTCGTGCTGCGCGCGCTGCGGCGCGCCCGAGCCTGTGGAGCCGTGGCTCTCCCTGCGCGGCGGCGCGGTGTACTGCGCGCAGTGCCGGGGCGCGAGCTCGTCGGCCGTCACGCCGCTGCTGCCGGAGACGCTGGCCGCCATGCGCCACGTTGTCAACGCCGACCCGAAGCGGATCTTTTCCTTCACGCTCGGCGACGCGGGACGCAGGCAGCTTGCGCGCGTGTGCGAGGAGTATACGGCGATGCAGCTCGAACGGGGCTTTGCATCGCTCGACTATTGGAAGAAAGTGAAAGACTGATATGAAGCATATTCTTATGATCGCCACCGGCGGCACGATCGCGTCCAAGGCGACGGCCGACGGACTCACGCCGCAGCTCACCTCCAAGGAGCTGCTGGCCGAGGTGCCGGAGCTCGAGCAGCTGTGCCGCATCGACACCGTTCAGCTCATGAACCGTGACAGCACGAACATCAACAGCAGCGACTGGCTGCAGATGGCGGCATGCGTGCGCGCGCACTACGATGCGTATGACGGCTTTGTCCTCACGCACGGCACGGACACGATGGCCTATACCGCCGCCGCGCTCTCGTACCTCATCCAGAACAACGCCAAGCCCGTCGTCATCACCGGCTCGCAGAAGTCGATCTTCAACCAGGACACCGACGCGCGCGAGAACCTGCGCGATGCATTTTTTTACGCCTGCGACGACGGCGCATGCGGCGTGCACGTCGTCTTTGACCACAAGGTCATTCTCGGCACGCGCGCACGAAAGATGCGCACGAAGAGCTACAACGCCTTTTCGAGCATCGACTATCCGGAGACGGCCATTCTGCGCGGCCGGCAGCTCGTGTATTATATCCGGGAGTACGTCACCGGCGCGCCGCGCTTTTATGACCGGCTCGACCCCGGCGTGTTCGTGCTCAAGCTCATCCCCGGCATCGACGCTGGCATTTTCGACTACCTCAAGGCGCATTACCGCGCGCTCGTGATCGAGAGCTTCGGCGTCGGCGGCCTGCCGTGCTACGGCGACGAGAGCTTTTATAACGCCGTACGCGACTGGGTGGAGTCCGGCCGCGTCATCGTCATGACGACACAGGTCCCCCACGAGGGCAGCGACATGGAGGTGTATCAGGTCGGTCACCGCGCCAAGCGTGAGCTCGGGCTCATCGAGGCCTACAGCATGACGAGCGAGGCCGTGGTCACAAAGCTCATGTGGATTCTCGGCCAGACCGACGACAGCGCCGAGATCCGCCGCCTGTTTCAGACGCCGGTGCAAAAAGATCAGATCTTCTAGGAGGAGCGACGATGGACTATCAGGCCGAATACCGCAGCAAGCTGCGCACGCCCGCCGAGGCGGTGCGCGCCGTGAAGGACGGCGACTGGGTGGACTATACGTCGGGGCTCGGCTTCCCGCCGCTGCTTGATGCGGCGCTTGCCGCCCGGCGTGACGAGCTGCATGACGTGAAGGTGCGCGGCAATCTCTGCATGGGCCCGCTGCAGATCGTCGAGTGCGATCCGGAGCAGACGCATTTTCTCTACCACACATGGCATTGCTCGGCGTATGAGCGCAGGCTCTGCGACCGCGGCCTGTGCTACTTCACGCCGATGATCTTCCGCAACCTTGCGTGGTATTACCGGCAGTTTCTCACCGTGAATGTCGCCATGGCGTGCGTCACGCCGATGGATCGCCACGGATACTTCAACCTCTCGGCGGCGACCGGCGTGTCCCGCGCGATCCTTGAGCAGGCGGACATCGTCATTCTGGAGATCAACGAGCATCTGCCGCGGCTGCGCGGCGGCTTTGACGAGGTCATCCATATCTCCGATGCGGACATGATCGTCGAGGGCGCGCACGCACCGTTTTCCGATCCGCCCGAGCACCCGGCGAGCGCGGAGGACACCGCGATCGCAAACCTGCTCCTGCCGCACATCTGCGACGGGGCGACCGTTCAGCTCGGCATCGGCGGCATGCCCACCGTGCTCGGAAAGCTCCTCGCGCGCTCCGGTCTGCATAACCTCGGCATGCACACTGAGCTCTGCTCGGACGCGTATCTCGAGCTGCACGAGGCGGGCGTGCTCACAAACCGCCGCTGCACGCTGCACCGCAATCAGGGGATGCTCGGCATCACGATCGGCTCTCAGCGGCTCTACGACTGGGTGGACGACAACCCCGGCGTCATCGCCGCGCCGTTGTCCTATGTCAATGCGCCCGAGGTCATCGCACAGCTTGACAACATGGTGTCGATCAACAGCTGCATCGCGGCCGATCTCTACGGGCAGGTCGCGTCCGAGAGCTCCGGTCTGCGCCAGATCAGCGGCACGGGCGGCCAGCTTGATTTTCTCACGGGCGCGGCCATGGCGCGCGGCGGCAAGGCGTTCATCTGCATGACGTCCACCTTCACGGACAGGGACGGTGTGCGCCATTCGCGCATCCTGCCGCATTTCGGCGGCGACATCGTCACGTCCCCGCGCGCACAGGCGTATTATCTGGCGACGGAGCAGGGCGTGGTAAATCTCGCCGGGCGCAGCACGTGGGAGCGTGCCGAGGCGCTGGTCTCCATCGCACATCCGGATTTTCGTGACGAGCTCATCCGGGCTGCTGAGGCGCAGAAGATCTGGCGGCGCAGTGCAAAACGCTAAGACGGCGCTAAGATTCGGCTGCGCGGTGCAGATTTTGCTTGTGTTTGCGCGCGTGTGCGCATACAATGATTCCGGGATAAGGGAGTAATTGGCGCGATCCGTCGCGCGGCCCGGCCAACAACCGATCTGTTGGATCTGGCTCGGTCTGAAATGATGAGACTTATCTGCCCATAGGGCAGGTAGGTCTCTTTTTTTCATTTCCGGGGAACCCTATCCGATACCGAAAAGGAGGACAAACGATGGAATATTACCGGCAGTCATCCGCCGACACGCTGCACGCACTCGACAGCACGCCCGACGGACTCACACAGGCGCAGGCCGACGAGCGGCTGGCGCGTGACGGGCACAATGTGCTCGCAGAGCCGCCGAAGCCGTCGGTCGTCAAGCGCTTTTTTGCCCAGCTCGCGGATCCGATGATCCTGGTGCTGCTCGCGGCGGCGCTGGTCTCGGCTGTCACGAGCGCATATGCGCACGAGAGCTTTGCGGACGTCATCATCATTTTGCTCGTCGTCATCATCAACGCAGTGCTCGGTGTGTATCAGGAGAGCAAGGCCGAGCAGGCCATCGCCGCGCTCAAGGAGCTCAGCGCGGCGCACAGCCGCGTGCTGCGCGGCGGCAAGATCGTGACCGTCCCGAGTGAGACGCTTGTCGTGGGCGACGTGCTCGTGCTCGAGGCGGGCGACGCCGTACCGGCCGACGCGCGCGTGATCGAGAGTGCCAGCCTGCGCGCGGAGGAGGCTGCGCTGACCGGCGAGAGTGTGCCGGTGTCAAAATCCGCCGACGCGCTCACAGCCGACGGCGAGATCGGTCTCGGTGACCGCAGCAATATGCTCTACCTCGGCAGCAGCATCGTCTACGGGCGCGGCCGCGCCGTCGTCACCGAGACCGGTATGCAGACGCAGATGGGGCACATCGCCGACGCACTCACGCAGACGAAGGAAAACAAGACGCCCCTGCAGCTGCGCCTGTCGCAGCTGAGCCGCATCCTGACGTGGCTGGTGCTGGGCATCTGCGCGATCGTGTTCGCGGTCGGCGTGCTGCGCGCCGGCTCGATCAGCGGCCGCGTCGTGCTCGACACGTTCCTCATCGCCGTGAGTCTTGCGGTCGCCGCCATTCCGGAGGGGCTGGCCGCGGTCGTGACGATCGTGCTGTCGATCGGCGTGACGAACATGAGCCGCCGCAGCGCGGTCATCCGCCGGCTCACGGCGGTCGAGACGCTCGGCTGCGCGCAGATCATCTGCACGGACAAGACCGGTACGCTCACGCAAAACCGCATGACCGTCACGGCGTCTGCGGGCAGCGACGAGCACCTGCTCGCCACCGCCATGGCGCTGTGTGCCGACGCTGTGCATGACCCGGATACGGACACCGTGACCGGAGAGCCGACCGAGGCCGCGCTCGTGCGCTGGGCGGTCACACTGGGATTGTCGCCGAGCGCGCTGCGCGCGCAGCTGCCGCGCGTGGCCGAGGCACCGTTTGACAGCGCGCGCAAGATGATGAGCACCCTGCATTCCGACGGCGGGCGCATCGTGCAGTACACCAAGGGCGCGCCCGATGTGCTGCTGCCGCTGTGCGACCGCATCTGGATCGACGGGCAGGCCGTGCCCATGACGGACGCGCACCGCGCTGAGATCGCCGCGCATAACCGCGACATGACCGGCCGGGCGCTGCGCGTGCTGGCGGCAGCCATGCGCACGTATGACGCGCTGCCGGACGATACGTCGCCCGCGGCGCTCGAGCAGCACCTGTGCTTTCTCGGTCTGGCGGGGATGATCGACCCGGTGCGTCCCGAGGTCGTGGAAGCCATCCGTGACTGCCGCAGCGCCGGTATCCGCCCGATCATGATCACCGGCGACCATGTGGACACCGCCAGCGCCATCGCGCGTGAGCTCGGCCTGCTCGGCCCCGGCGACGAGGCCGTCACCGGCGCGGAGTTCAGTGCCATGGACGACGACACGTTCCGCCGCCGTCTGCAGCATATCAGCGTCTATGCCCGCGTGCAGCCGGAGCACAAGACGCGCATCGTCCAGGCGTGGCGCGACGCCGGCTTCATCACCGCCATGACCGGCGACGGCGTCAACGACGCGCCGAGCATCCGCGCGGCGGACATCGGCATCGGCATGGGCATCACCGGCACGGACGTGACGAAAAACGTGGCCGATATGGTGCTCGCCGACGATAACTTTGCCACCATCGTCGGCGCGGTCGAGGAGGGGCGGCGCATTTATGACAACATCCGCCGCGCCGTGAAGTTCCTGCTCGGCTCAAACATGAGCGAGGTGCTGAGCATCTTCACCGCGACAATGCTCGGCTTTACGATCCTTGAGCCGGTGCACCTGCTGTGGATCAACCTGCTCACCGACTGCTTCCCGGCGCTGGCGCTCGGCATGGAGCGCGCAGAGCCGGACATCATGTCCCGCCCGCCGCGCAGCGCGCGCGAGAGCATCTTTGCGCACGGCGTCGGCTTCGACTGCGTGTATCAGGGCGTGATGTGTGCGGTGCTGACGCTGGCGGCGTTCTTCATTGGTCACTACATGGAGTACGGCGTCTGGACGGTCACGAATTCGCCCGACGGCACGACGATGGCGTTTCTGACGCTGAGCATGGCGGAGATTTTCCACAGCTTCAATATGCGCGCACACCGGGCGAGCCTGTTCACGCTGCGCACGCCCAACTGGGCGCTCGTCGGCGCGGCCGCGGCAAGCCTTGCGCTCACGACGCTGTGCATCTATGTGCCGTTTTTGGCCAACGCCTTTGACTTCACGCCCATCTCCGCCGCTGAGTATGCCGTGGCGATGGGGCTGGCGTTTCTGGTGCTCCCGATCGTGGAGGGCGTCAAATGCGTGCAGCGCGCCGCTGCGAAACGCCGCGCGCGTGCATGATTTTTGCGCGTCTGGCGCACACTATCTCCGAACGCATGAAACGAGAGGAGATGGATGCCGTGCGCCGAGCGCTGCCGGTCCCGCAGCGGGTGATGGCCGTCGTGCTGTCTGCGCTGTTCGTGCTCTGCCCGCTTGCGGCCTATGCCGCAGGGGAGGAGGCGGACGCCGTGCCGCTGCCGATCATCATGTACCACGAGGTCAAGCCCGACAAGTCCGGCAAGGACGCCATCCAGCCGTGGGAGCTGGAATCTGATCTCCGGTGGCTGGCGGAAAACGGCTACACGACCGTCGTCATGGCGGACGTCATCGCTTACGTGCGCGACGGCACGCCGCTGCCGGAAAAGCCCATCGTGCTCAGCTTTGACGACGGGTACTACAACAACTACGTCTATGTGCTGCCGCTGCTGCGGCAATATGCGGCGCGCATCGTCTTTTCGCTGCTCGGGCGCAACACGGACGATTTCACCGAGTGGCCGAGTGAGAGCATCGACTATGCGCACGTCACATGGGACCAGCTCAACGAGATGCTCGCCTCCGGTCTCGTCGAGGTGCAGAATCACTCCTACGACCTGCACAGCTACACGCCGGAGCGCTATGGCTGCCTGCCGAACGCGGGCGAGTCGGAGGCGGACTACGCGCAGCTGCTGCGCGCGGACTTGCAGCGCCTGCAGGATGAGCTCGCGGAGCACACCGGCCGCACGCCGGACACCTTTGCCTACCCCTATGGCAAGTACGGCGACCTGACGGATACCGTTCTGCGCGATATGGGCTTTCAGGCGACACTGTCGTGCGACTGGGGCATCAACCGCCTTACGCACGACCCCGCGTGTCTGTACCGGCTGCGGCGCATCTGCCGCTCGCACGGTCAGCCGCTGTCCGCCGCGCTCGAGCGCGCGTACAAGGCGGCAGGATAAAAAACGCACACATCACAAAAGTGATGTGTGCGTTTTTTCTTGTCGAAGCTCAGCTTCTTCTCTCCGGAAACCTGCGCGGCCGCGCCGCTTTGCTTTGCACCCCGTGCACCGGCGCGGCATACATTGGGGCATAGCGCCTTGGCGCGAACAAAGGGGGAGACGCCATGAAAATTGAGCTGCGCCGCGCCGCCTTGACCTATCAGGCGCCGGACGGCGAGGTGGCGGCGCTGCGGGATGTGACCTTCGGCGTGGCCGACGGCGAGTTTGTGAGCATCGTCGGGCCGTCCGGCTGCGGAAAATCCACGCTGCTGGCGCTCATCGCCGGTATTGAGCGGCCGTCTGGCGGGGAGGTGCTCGTCGACGGCGAGCCCGTGCGCGCGCCGACAGGGAAGGCGGGGCTGATGCCGCAGCGCGATCAGCTTTTTGACTGGCGCACGATCTGGGGCAACGTGACGCTCGGGCTGGAGATCCGGCACGAGAACACACCCGCGCGGCGCGACGCCGTGCGCGCCCTGCTCACGCAGTACCGGCTCGACGGCTTTGCGCGCAAGCTGCCAAACCAGCTCTCGGGAGGGATGCGCCAGCGCTGCGCACTCATACGCACGCTGGCGACATCGCCGGATGTGCTGCTGCTCGACGAGCCGTTTTCCGCGCTCGACTACCAGACGCGGCTGGCCGTGTCGGGCGACATCGCGCAGATCATCCGCCGCGAGCACAAGACGGCGCTGCTCGTCACGCACGATATTTCCGAGGCCATCAGCCTCTCGGACCGCATCGTCGTGCTCACGCACCGCCCCGCGACTGTCAAGGCCATCCACGACCTCGGCGCGCTGCGTGCCGTGCCGCCGCTGCAGCGGCGCAGCCGGGCGGAATTTCAGACGCTGTTCAATCAAATATGGGAGGAGCTGGATGTCAATGCCTGAACGGTCGCTCTCCCCGCAGAGACTTGCGTATCTGCGCGCACAAAAGCGCCGCCGCCGGGTCGTGCTGGCGCTGCAGGTGCTGCTGCTGGCGGCGTTTCTCGGCTGGTGGGAGCTCGCGGCGCGCTGCGGCTGGGTGGACGCCTTCATCGTCAGCAGTCCGTCGCGCGTGGTGCGCACGCTCGCGGCGCTGCAAAGCTCCGGCGAGCTGTGGCTGCACATCGGCACGTCGTGTCTGGAGGTCGTGGCGGGCTTCCTGCTCGGGACGCTGCTCGGCACGCTCATCGCCATTGGTCTGTGGTGGAGCGCGCTGCTCTCGCGCGTGCTCGACCCGTATCTGGTCGTGCTCAACGCGCTGCCGAAGACGGCGCTCGGGCCGGTGTTCATCGTCTGGATCGGCGCGGGCACGGGCTCGATCATCGCCATGACGGTCGCAATTTCGCTCTTCGTCACGATCCTGAATATGCACGTGGGCTTCCTGTCCACGGATCGGGAGAAGATCCGCCTGATGCAGACGCTCGGCGCGACCCGGCATCAGATCCTGTGGCGGCTGGTCATTCCGGCCAACTACGCCACGCTCTTCAATACGCTGCGCGTGAACGTCGGCCTGTCGTGGGTCGGCGTGATCATGGGCGAATTTCTGGTCTCCAAAGCCGGCCTCGGCTATCTGATCGTCTACGGGTCGCAGGTGTTCAACATGGACCTTGTGATGGCGACCGTCTTCGTGCTTGCGGCGGCGGCCGTGGTGATGTATCAGCTTGTGCTGTGGCTGGAAAAGGGATTCAAAAATCGGTTGGGAGTGACGCAATGAAACGGTTTCTTTGTGGGGTTCTGGCGGTATTGCTGCCGGCGGCCTTGTGCGCCTGCGGCACGCAGGAGACGGCCAACGTCCGCCTGAGCGAGGTGACACATTCGGTGTTCTACGCGCCGCAGTATGTGGCGCTGGAGCAGGGCTTTTTCGCGGATGAGGGTCTGAAGATCGAGCTGACCAACGGCGGCGGTGCCGACAAGGTCATGACGGCGGTGCTCACCGGGCAGGCGGACATCGGTCTTGCCGGACCGGAGGCGTGCATCTACGTGTACAATCAGGGCAAGGACGATCACCCGGTCGTGTTCGGTCAGCTCACGAAGCGCGACGGGTCGTTTCTCGTCGGGCGAGAGGATGTGCCGTTTTCGTGGGAGCTGCTGCGCGGCAGAACCGTCATCGGCGGGCGCGCGGGCGGCGTGCCGGAGATGACGCTCGAATACGTCATGCGGCAAAACGGCATCGTCCCCGGCGTAGACGCCGATGTGGATACAACGGTGCAGTTCAACATGATGGCCGGAGCGTTTACCGGCGGCAACGGCGATTTTGTCACGCTCTTTGAGCCGACGGCCACCGAGGTCGCACAGGCGGGCAAGGGGTATATCCTCGCGTCCGTCGGGCAGGAGAGCGGCGAGATCCCGTATACGGCCTACTTCGCCTCGCAGACGTACATCCGGGAGCACGCGGACGTGGTGCAGCGCTTTACAAACGCCGTTGCGCGTGCGCTGACATGGATCGCCGGGCACGACGCGGCCGAGACCGCCGCCATCATCGCCCCGCAGTTTCCGGACACGGACGTGTCCGTGCTCACGCAGGTCGTGCAGCGCTACAAGGACATCGACGCGTGGAACGCGACGCCGGTCATGGCGCAGTCGTCCCTTGAGCGGCTCGAGACCGTCATGGAGACGGCGGGTGTGCTCGAGCACGCCGACTGGGTGGACTTTGACCGCCTTGTTGACAACAGCTATGCGCGCAACGCCGCCCGATAATGCACGAAGCCCCCGACACGTGGTCGGGGGCTTTTTGCATTTTTCAGAAAAGAGGGGGGAGAAATCACTCAGAAGCTTGCGACCACAGCACCGTTGTAGGTGTCGGCGATGTACTGCTTGACGGCGTCGGTCTTGAGCGCCTTGAGCAGCGCCTGCGTCTTCGGGCTGTTCTCGTCGCCGGAGCGCACGGCGATGATGTTGGCGTAGGTCTGCGCGGCGGTGCCGTCGGCGTTCTCGGTGGCGAGCGCGTCGCTGATGTTCAGACCGGCGGCCAGCGCATAGTTGCCGTTGATGACGGCGATGGTGCCGGCGCTCGCGTTCTTGAGCTGGGCCGGGACGGTGTCGGCCTGCACGGTGACGATGTTGTAGCCGCCGTCGTCGACGATGTCGAGCGTGCTCACGCCCTTGGCGGCGTCCGCGTCATCGGGAAGCTTGATCAGGCCTTCCTGCTGCAGCAGGAACAGGGCGCGGGTCTCGTTGCTGTCGTCGGCGGGGATGATGATGGTCGCGCCCTTGGCGAGATCCTTCAGGTCGGTGACGCCGTTGCCGTAGATGCCGAACGGCTCATAGTGGATGGCACCAACGGAGACGAGGTTCGTGCCGTTTTTGGCGTTGAAGCTGTCAAGATAGGGCTTATGCTGGAAGTAGTTTGCGTCGAGCGTGCCGTCGGCCAGCGCCTGGTTCGGCAGGACATAGTCGTCATAGGTGACGATCTTGAGCTCGTAACCCTCGTCGGCAAGCGCCTGCTTGACCTGCTCGAGGATCTCGGCGTGCGGGGTGGCGCTGGCGCCGACGGTGATGACCTTGTCATCGGCGGAATCGCTGTTTTTGTCGTCAGTGGCCTTGTCGCCGCAGGCGCTCAGAGACACGAGTGAGAACGCCAGCACGAGGGCGAGGATGAGGGAAGTGATCTTTTTCATTTCAGGTTCTCCTTTATGTTATATTTTTTTAGAATTTGTGTGGGTACGGATGATCGGGTGTGCGGTTCGGCGGGGGATACATTCGTCCGCGCCGGATGTTCACGCGCAGCAGCGCGGGATAATGCAGACGCATGGGCGGCACCTCCCGTCAGCTGTGCGCGCGCCGGTCGGTGCGGCGGGCGATGTACATGCCGAACTCCTGCAGGATCTGCACGATGAGAATGGTCAGTGCTACGCACAGCCAGACGATCTGATCGTCGTACTTCTGATAGCCGTAGGTGATGGCGATCTGACCGAGGCCGCCGCCGCCGATCGTGCCGGCCATGGCGGAGTAGCCGAGGATGGTCACGGTGGAGATGACGCCGCCGGTGATGAGCGCGGGCTTGGCCTCCGGGATGATGACCTTCCAGATGATGCGCAGCGTGGACGCACCCATGGACTGCGCGGCCTCAATGACGCCGGCGTCCACCTCCTTGGCGGCGGACTCGACCATGCGCGCCACATACGGGGCGGCGGCGATGATGAGCGTCACGATCACGGCGCGGTTGCCGAGGCTGGTGCCGACGACGAACTTTGCCACCGGCAGCATGGCCACCATGAGAATGATGAACGGGATGCTGCGCAGGGCGTTGACGATAATGCCGAGCGTGCGGTTGAGCCAGCCGATGGGGTGGATGCCGTCGCGGTCGGTCATGCGCAGGATGAGCCCGACCGGCAGGCCGATGAGATAGGCGAAGAACGTAGAGATGAGCGTCATGTAAACGGTCTCCCAGATGCCGAGCTGCAGGATGCCGTTTTGCCAGAGCTTGATGAGCAATTCAGACATGGCTTAAACCTCCTGAAGATAAGAGATGTGGTTGTGCTCGAGCCAGCGCAGCACATCGTGGAACTGCTGCGGGTCGCTGGGCAGGTCGATGACCATGTGGCCGTAGATGCTGCCCTCGACGATGCGGGTGTCGGCGAAGAGGATGTTCACCGGCACGTGACACTCGAGCGTGATGCGCGAGATGACCGGCTCGTTGGAGCTGCTGCCGTCGAAGACGAGGCGCAGCCGCTTGCCCGTGCACGGCGGGAGATTCTCGGTCGGGCTCTTGGGAAGGATGAGTGCTTTGGCAATGTCGGATTTCGGATGGGTGAACACATCGCTGACGTTGCCGATCTCGGCGATGCAGCTCTGGTCGATGACGGCCACGCGCTGGCAGATCTGCTCGATGACGCGCATCTCGTGCGTGATGACGACGATCGTCACGCCGAGCGTCTGGTTGATCTGCTTGAGCAGGCGGAGGATCGACTGCGTGGTGTTCGGGTCGAGGGCGCTGGTGGCCTCGTCGCACAGGAGGTATTTCGGCCGCGTCGCCAGGGCGCGTGCGATGGCCACGCGCTGCTTCTGACCGCCGGAGAGCTGCGAGGGATACGCTTTCGCGCGGTCGGACAATCCGACGAGCTCGAGCAGCTCGGCGGCGCGTGCCTGCGCCTCGTCGCGCTTGACGCCCGCGATCTCGAGCGGGAAGCAGATGTTGCGCAGCACCGTGCGCTGCTCGAGCAGGTTGAAGCTCTGGAAGATCATGCCGATGTCCTGCCGGGCCTTGAGCAGGTCGCGGCGGCTGAGCTGCGTCATGTCGCGCCCGTCGATGCGCACCGTGCCGGAGGTCGGCCGCTCGAGGAGATTGATGCAGCGCACGAGCGTGCTCTTGCCGGCACCGCTCAGGCCGATGATGCCGAAGATCTCCCCGTCATCGATGCGCAGGTCCACATCCCGCAGCGCATGGATGTCGCCGGTCGGAGAGGGGTAGGTCTTGTTGAGATGTTCGATTTCGATCATGGTGGGTTCTCCCTCGCAGAATGAATTTTTCGGAACAAAAAAGCAGAGGCCGGAAGACTCGTTGTCTTCCGGCCTCTGCGGATACGGCTTTGTATGGAAAATCAGCCGTTATTGGAAGCGAACACAAGACGAGTCGTATTTTCGAGCACGACGAAACATGCACATGCAGCCGGGCATGTACATCATCATAGCCATCATCATGTTGTTCGTCTGAGCAAACTTCATAATACAACGCGTCTCCTTTCGTTCAAAATCACGGTTTCCTGTGGAAACGAGCGCAGTATAACGCAGTTCCCTGCGCTTGTCAACCCCAAAATCCACAAAAGCGGTATGGAATATGCATTAGAAAAAATGAACGTATCTATTCTAAAATTCGATCGTTTGCGGTGCTATATCGGGATCGTGGCTGCACAGCGACGCCACACACGCGGGATCGCGGCTCATGCTGCCGATCCAGTCGAGTGCCTTTTTGGCGCGCACGCTGTTTTCGCAGATGCCGGGCACCGTGCCCTCCGCCCATGAGCGGGGACTTGCCGCACCGTCGGCGTTGAGCAGCACATAGCGCTCGCCGTTTCGGATGAGCGCTGCAAACATCCCCTCCGTGTGACCCGCGATGTGCACGAGATGCACCGAGTCGTCGCCGAAGAGGTCGTAGGAGCGGCTCTCCGGCCCGATGTGGTTCACGCGGTACCAGAAGCGCTCCGGCGGCTCGTCGATCCACAGCCTGCGCGAGGTGTAGCGCAGGTTGATACGGCACGACCAGAAGTATTCCTCCTCCGGAACGAGCAGGCGCTTTGCGCCCCGCACCTCGCTGATGCCGGCGATATGATCCGGGTCGAGGTGGGAAAAGAGCACATAGTCCAGATCCCGCGGCCGGATGCCGCGCGCGGCCAGCTGCTCGCCGATCGACTGTCCCGGCGCGACGACGCTGTACACGAGCGTGTACCACCCGCGGCCGAACATGCGCAGCTGCGCCGCGCGATCCTCCACCCCGGTCGGGCTCACTGTGCGCGGCAGACCGGCGTCGACCAGAAACAGCCCCTTCGGGTGCTCCACGAGATACGCCGACACCGGCAGCCAGATGCGTGCATCCGCTTTTGTGCGCCGTGCGTCGGCCTTCGCCGGCCAGCGCCACTGGCCGCTCGCCGGGAGCTGCGGCGCGACGCCGATCCTCCCGCAGTGCAGAACATGGACCCGGATCCGAGGCATTTGCGCTCACCTCTGCAAATATACGAAAATTAACCATACGGTCAGCAAAAACATAACACTGATTGTGTAAAATGTCAACCCCGACGGGCAGAACGGCGGCATTTTTGCTGCATTTTACGGTAAAATGCACATTTGTCTATTGAATTGTGTGTGTGAGATGTGTTACAATCCTTGTGTATGAATTCACAAATCAGGGAATGCAACGGAAATTATTCAAGGGGAAGAAAGGAGCCTGAAAATGGCAAGAGAACTGATCCTGAAACTAGGCAAAAAGATCACCGACCGTGTGGACGTCAAGCTCGGCATGACCCAGCTCGACGAGACTTCGCCCGAGTATTATGGCCTGGCCAGTGTCGTCACCGACGAGATGGCGGAGCTTGCGCTCGCGATGAAGGTCCGTGTCCCGACCACACCGGCCGAGATCGGCAAAAAGGTCGGCAAGGACCCCGTCTACGTGGAGCAGCTGTTTGACCAGATGTCCATGATCGGCCTGCTCGAGTACAACTGGGAGAACGCCGATCACCACAAGCAGTGGACGCTGCCGATCTTCGTGCCCGGCTCTGCAGAGCTGATGAACATGAACCTGCAGCAGGTCGAGGAGCATCCGGAGATCGCGCAGTTTTTCGAGCGCATGGCGTTCCTGCCGCTGACGAAGATCACCTGCATGGTGCCTCCCGGAGGCGCCGGCGTCGGCATGCACGTCATCCCGGTCGAGAAGGCCATCCCGGCCACGAACGAGTCGGTCGATGTCGAGCACATCTCTCACTGGCTGAAGAAGTATGAGGACCACCTCGGCGTCGGCTATTGCTCCTGCCGCAATGCCATGCGCCTTCAGGGGCAGGGCTGCGGTGAGCTGCAGGATGAGATGTGCATCGCCGTCGGTCAGTTTTGTGACTACTGTCTCGAGACCGGCAAGGGCCGCAAGATCACCTATGAAGAGGCGATGGAGATCCTCCAGCGCGCCGAGGACAACGGCTATGTCCACCAGATCACGAACATCGACGGTGAGGACAAGATCTTCGCCATCTGCAACTGCGCGCTCGGCTCCTGCTTCGCGCTGAGAACGAGCCAGCTGTTCAACACGCCCAATATGTCCGCCTCCGCTTACCGCGCCCATGTCGATGCCGAAAAGTGCGTCGCCTGCGGCAAGTGCGCCGAGGTCTGCCCGGCCGGTGCCGCCAAGCTCGGCCAGAAGCTGTGCACCAAGACCGGACCCGTGGTCTATCCGAAGCAGCCGCTGCCGGATGACAACCACTGGGGCGAGCATATGTGGAGCCCGAACTATAAGGACGACAACCAGAAGCAGTGCCACGAGTCCGGCACCGCACCCTGCAAGACCGCCTGCCCGGCGCACATCGCCGTTCAGGGCTACATCAATCTGGCTGCGCAGGGCCGCTATCTGGACGCGCTCAAGCTCATCAAGCAGGATAACCCGTTCCCGGCCGTTTGCGGCAGCATCTGCAACCGCCGCTGCGAGGATGCCTGCACCCGCGGCAACGTCGACCGCGCCGTCGCCATCGATGAGATCAAGAAATTTGTCGCCGAGCAGGAGCTGCAGGCCGACAAGCGCTACATCCCGAAAGTCATCACCCACCGCGGCATCGCCGATCCGTACCCGGAGAAGATCGCCGTCATCGGCGCCGGTCCGGCCGGCCTGTCGTGCGCCTACTATCTGGCGAACATGGGCTACGAAAACGTCACCGTGTTTGATAAAAACGAGGTGCCCGGCGGCATGCTGACCCTCGGCATCCCGAGCTTCCGTCTCGAGAAGGATGTGGTCAACGCCGAGATCGAGGTGCTCAAGGAGATGGGTGTCCACTTCCAGTGCGGCGTCGAGATCGGCAAGGACATCACCATCGATCAGCTGCGTGAGCAGGGCTACAAGGGCTTCTACCTCGCCATCGGTGCGCAGAAGAGCGCGCCCATTGGCATCCCGGGCGAAGAGCTCTCCGGCGTGTACGGCGGCGTGGACTTCCTGCGCAAGGTCAACCTCGGCAAGAAGCCGCGCATCGGCAAGAAGTGCGCCGTCATCGGCGGCGGCAACGTCGCCATGGACGTCTGCCGCACGGCTATCCGTCTCGGCGCGCAGGACACCTACGTCATCTACCGCCGCAGTCAGGCCGAAATGCCGGCTGACGCGGAGGAAGTCGCGGAAGCCATGGAAGAGGGCGTGCAGTTCCGCTTCCTGAGCGCTCCGGCCGAGATCCTCGGCGAGAACGGCAAGGTCAAGGCCATCAAGGTCGAGATCATGGAGCTGGGCGAGCCCGACGAGAAGGGCCGCCGCAAGCCCGTCGGCACCGGCAAGTTCGAGACCATCGAGGTCACGTCCGTCATCGGCGCCATCGGCCAGCGCGTCGACCTCGGCCATATCGCGCCCGAGGCGATGGCCTTCAACCGCAACGGCACCGTCCAGGTCGACGGTGTGACGTATCAGACCGCGCAGCCCGACGTCTTTGCCGGCGGCGACGTGGTCACCGGTCCGAAGTTCGCCATCGACGCGATCGCGGCCGGCCGCGAGGGCGCCGTGTCCCTGCACCGCTTTGTGCATGACGGCCAGAGCCTGACGCTGGCGCGTGACCCGCGCGAGTTCTACGAGCTGGATAAGAAGAATGCCGTCCTGCCCATCGACTGCTTCGACGCTCCGGCGCGCCAGACCGTCGCGCACGACGCGAGCAAGGCCAAGACCTTCTCCAACGACCGCATCACCTTCACGGAGGCGCAGGTCAAGGCGGAGGCATCCCGCTGCCTCGGCTGCGGCGTGTCCGTCGTCGACCCGAACAAGTGCATCGGCTGCGGCCTGTGCACCACCCGCTGCGAGTTTGACGCGATCCACCTGCAGCGCGATATGCCGGAGGCCAGCCGTATGTACCGCACCGAGGACAAGATGAAGGCCATCCTGCCGCACATGATCAAGCGCGCTGCGAAGATCACCATCAAGGACATCAAGGAAAAGTGCGCGAAGTAAACCCGCCGGAGGAACATACCCATGCATGAACTCGGAACCGTGTTCTATGTCATTCGCGAGGTCGAGCAGGTCGTCGAGGAAAACCACCTGACCAAGGTTGCCAGCGTCACGCTGGAGATCGGCGAGGTCAGCGGCATCATTCCGTACTATCTGACGGACTGCTGGCAGTGGGCGATCCAGAAATCGCAGTATCTGAAAGAGGCGGAGCTGAAGATCGAGACCGTTCCCGCCGTGACCTTCTGCGAGGACTGCAAGCAGACATATCCCACGGTAAAATACGCAAAAATATGCCCGCACTGTAAAAGCGAGCATACCTATCTGGTGTCAGGCAACGAATATAACATCAAAGAGATCGAGGCCTGTTAGCATCCCCAAAAACGAACACGGAGAACGAAAAATCGTTCTCCGTGTTTTTTGGTATAGATCATATCCCGACCGGCGCGCGGTCGATCGGCAGCTGAATGATCTCGAGCTTGCGCCGCGCAGCGTATTCAAGCGTGCGCGACGTGCCGCCCGGACGTCCGTCAAAGGCGGCGATGAGGATGCGCGAGGCGTCGACCATGTAGCGGTTGCGGCGCATCATGCAGTCCGGGGTGTACGTCTCCTGCACGAGCGTCTGATAATCGCACTGGCGCAGGTCGTAATCATAGCGCGCGCGCAGCTCCGGCCGCCAGCGGTCGGCCTGACCGGAGAAGGGGATGGCCGCCTCGATCGTGACCTCCGGATGGCTGAGGCGCAGATAGCGCGCGGCATCGAAAAAATACAGGTCACAGCCGTTGGCCATGCCGCAGATGAAGTGCCGGATGCCGTCGGCATAGACGGCGTCCACGGCGTCAAAGATCTGCTGCTGGAGCTTCCGGCAGCGGGGGTCATTCTCATCGCTGCCCCAGGGCAGCTTGTGTTCGCGGTATCCGGTGAAGCAGCAGGTGTGTTCGCGCTCAGGCATGGCGGCAGTCTCCTTTTCGGTGCTGGCATCCATTGTACGCGTCAAAAAAGCGCCTGTCAAACCTTTCCTGAAAAAAGTACTTGCAATCTCCGGGCACTGTGCTATAATGCAGACAGTAGTTAAACAACTGAATCGAGATGTCTTCGGGGCAGGGTGTAATTCCCGACCGGCGGTGATAGTCCGCGAGCCGAATGTGGTTGAATCGGTGCAATTCCGATACCGACAGTATAGTCTGGATGATAGAAGATGTTACGGACCTCCATAAGTTCGCAGCGCCTGAAGGACATGTTCTTTCAGGTGTTTTTCATTCCATGGAGGTGCTTTGTCATGTTGAAAGAAAACCTGTCCTTTATCGGTGTCTGCGCGCTTGTGTTCGCGGCATTGCTCGGCCTTGCGTATCTGTTTGAGCGCACGGTCTGCCACGATCTGCAGCGCCGCAGCCGCAGCCGCAACATCAGCTATGTGGCCATGTTCTCCGCCCTCGGCGGCGTGCTGATGCTGCTCGAGATCCCGCTGTTCTTCGCGCCCGGCTTCTATAAGATGGACCTGAGCGAGCTGCCGGTGCTCATGAGCGCGTTCTATCTCGGACCTGTGGCCGGTGTCACCACCGAGCTGCTCAAGGTGCTGCTCAAGCTCCTGCTCAAGGGCACGAGCACAGCTTTTGTCGGCGACTTTGCCAACTTCGTCGTCGGCTGCACGTTCGTCCTTCCCGCCGCTGTCATCTACCACCACCACAAGACCCGCCGCTCCGCCATCATCGGCATGGCCGTCGGCACGCTGTGCATGACGGTGTTCGGCAGCCTCTTCAATGCCCTGTACCTGATCCCGAAGTTCGCCGAGCTGTTCCACCTGCCGATCGATCAGATCGTCGCCATGGGCACGGCTGTGAACAAGGGCATCACCAGTGTGCCGACGCTCGTGCTGTTCGCCGTCGTCCCGTTCAACCTCATCAAGGGCATCGTCGACTCGGCGCTGACGTATCTGCTGTATAAGCGCGTGGAGTTTTTGCTCTTCCCGGAGCTGCGCAAAAAGAATCAGGCGCAGCCGGTGCAGCCCAAAACGCCCACCCCGCAGCACTGAGGCGCAGACCGTAACCGTATCCCGAAACCGCCGGCAGGCATCAGCCTGCCGGCGGTTTTTCGTCCGTGCAGCAGCGGCGCACCGTGCGCAGCAGCAGTGTAAAGCTGAGCGTAAAGTTCACGCACTCATTGAAATACAGAACAAAGAGATATCCGGCCAGCCCGAACCGCGGCAGCAGTGCCCACACGAGCACCACGCCGAGCGTGGCGTCGAGTACGTTGATAGCCATGCAGCGCGTCTGCTGGCCGAGCCCACGCAGGCAGCCGTCGGTCACGGTGTCGAGATACATCACCGGCACGAGCGGCGCGAGCAGCCGGATATAGCGCCCCGCGTCATCCGAATGGTAGATCAGCCGTCCGAGCGGCCCGGAAAACGCCAGCAGCAGCACGGCCGTGCCGCACGCAAACAGCAGGCACCGGTACAGCAGCGTGCGCACCAGCCGCCGGATGTCCCCGCACCGGCCGGAGACCTGCGCCGTCGTCAGCTCCGGTACGAGCAGATCCGCCAGCGCATACAGCAGGCACGAAGGGAAGAGCACCACCGGCAGCGCCATGCCGTGCACGATGCCGTAGCCCGCGAGCGCACGGTCGGCCGTCAGACCGGCGCTTTTGAGCCCGCGCGGGATGAGCAGGTGCTCGAGCGTCGTGAGCGACGTGCGCGCATACGCAGACACCGCCAGCGGCAGCGCCACGGCGAGCATCCGCCGCGTCAGGTGCGGTACGGTGTCGCCGCCGCGGCGATATTTGCGCCGGTCGAGCGTGTACATCGCTGTCATCATCAGCAGCGACACCGCGTCTGCGCACGCACCGCCCGCCGTGACGGCGGCGCAGCTCTGCTCGAGATCGCCGGCGGCCGCAAGGGACAAAAACCACATCACGCACGTGATGCTCACCAGCTGCTCGATCAGATGCACGAGCGTCGGCTTCCACACGCGGCCGGAGGCGGTGAAGTACCCGTCCATGACCGCCGAGAGCGCGATGCACGGCAGGCTGATGCTCGTGATGCGCAGCGAGCGCACCGTGCGCGCGTCGCCGATCCAGAGAAACCCCACGGGCTCAGCCAGAAAATATACCAGCGTGCCCGCGCACAGGCCGAAAAACAGCGCATAGCACGCGCAGCGGCGCATCGCACCCGTGACGCCCGCGCCGCGCTCGAGTCCCATCTCCTCGGAGATCAGGCGCGTGGCGGCAAAGCGGATGCCGGAGATGGCGAAGGTTGCAAACAGCACGCTCACCGACAGGACGAGCTGGTAGAGCCCGATGCCGGCCGCGCCGATGTGCCCGACGAGCCACGCCTGAAAGACGAGCGCGATGCAGCGCATCACGATCGACGAGCCGGTCATGAGCGCGGTGTTGACGATGAGCCTGCGATTTGTGTGCACGCGCGCGACCTCCCGACGCAGTTTGTACCACTCTATGGCGCGGGAGCGGAAAACATGCCGCCCGGCGGGTGCCGGGCGGCATTTCGTGCATCATTCAGGTGTGCAGGTCGGTCTTGATCTTCGTCGTGGAGATCTCGGGCGTGCGGGGGAGGTAGACGACCTCGCATTTGTCCTTCAGGAAGTCGAACTTGCCCTTCCAGTCGTCGCCCATGACGAACACGTCCACGTGGTATTTGTCCACGTCGGTGACTTTCTGGTCCCAGCTCTCCTCCGGGATGACGAGGTCAACGTAGCGGATGGCCTCGAGCATCCGCTTGCGCTCCTCGTAGGAGAAGTAGCTCTTTTTGCGCTTTTCGTTCCAGTTGAATTCGTCCGTGCTCAGCGCCACAATCAGGTAATCGCCCTGCTCCTTGGCGCGGCGCAGGAGGTTGATGTGCCCGTAGTGCAGCAGATCAAAGGTGCCGTAAGTGATGACACGTCTCATGTGTGCTCCCTTTCCCGGAGGCGCTCGGCCAGAAACGCGGCGACGCGCTCGGCGGAGTGTCCGTCTGTGTATTGGTTGGTCAGCTTCGTGAGCTGCATGCGTTTGGCCCGCAGCGGATCGTCGCCCGCGGCAAGCTGCTCGAAAAACACGCGGAAATCGTCCGGCGTGTCGAGCATGGCCGCGCTCTCGCGCAGCGGCTGCGGGTCGATGGCAAAGCCCGGCTGCCTGGCGTAGGCGTCGATGTCCTCAAACGTCAGCCCCACGGGCTTGCCCGTGAGCAGGTAGTCGAACAGCACGGAGGAATAGTCCGTGATGAGCGCGTCCGTGCAGGCGAGAAATTCATAGGACGTGATGCCGTGCGCGGCAAAGAGCCCGTCGTCGATGAAGCGGAGGTGGCTCAGCTCCAGCGCGCGGATGTGCGCGAGGTCCTGCGCCGGGTGGGGTTTGACGATCACGAGCGTGTTCGTCGCCCGCGCGGCCTCGTTCACGGCCGCGGCCGCCGCCGGGTCATGGATGACGGGGATAGAGATGTCCGTCGTCGCAACGAGGTCGTTTTTGTGCTGGCGGTAGGTGGGATACCAGACGACGAAGCGGTCAAACTCCGCGCCGAAGATGTCCTTCAGGTCGCATTTTTGCGTGAACAGCTCATCGTTGCGCGGGAAGCCGAGCGTGACGAGCTTGTCCTGCGGGATGTGAAATTCATAGCTGTTGACAGCGTCAAAAAACGGCGCCTGGCTCAGCGCCCAGTCGGTCGTCGGGTCGCAGAAATAGTAGTCGTGCACGCTCTTGAGCGGACTGCCGTGCGTCAGGTACAGGTGCACGGTCTCCGGCCGGAGCGTCTGGATCTGGCCGTTGCAGTCCACGATGGCGGCGGCGCGGGCGCGCAGCGCAAACAGGCGCATGAGCGCCCATTTGCCATGTGTGCCGACAAAGCCGACGTTCTTTTCGTGCACGTGCCGGAATGCCGCCGGATCCGGAACGACCCATATGAGCCGGTACCGGTCGTTCCAGCCCTGGGCCAGCAGCTCACGATACAGGGCGCCGGTGTTGTCACCGAGGGGCGGCGCACTCTCAAGCAGGATGACCGGCTTGCCGGGCAGCAGACTCAGCAGATGCACAAGCAGGCGTTTTAAGCGTTGTTTCATTTTCTCAGCACCTTTCGCACCATGCCGCCGACGAGCGCTTTTTCATATCCGTTCATGCTCAGCAGCCACACGGAGGCACAGTAAATAGCCGTGTAAACGATGATGCCGCCGAGCAGCATCGGAATACTGTAGAGGTTTACAAAGCGCATCATCAGCACGCCGCACGCGGCGGGCGGCAGCAGGCCGAGCGCCATGCGCCCGATGTTCTTCCAGAATACGGTCACGTCGATGTTCAGCCGCCGCTGATAGAAGATGTTCATCACGAGCCCGTTTGCCAGCGCAACGGCAATGGCCGTGCCGATCGCGCAGCCGATCGCGCCGAGATACCGGCAAAGCCAGATGCTGATGGCGAGGTTGCCGATGGCCATGGCGCCATAGATGATCGAGCGGTACTTGTGCAGGTTCTGCGCGCGCTGCATCTCGATGCCGAGATTCTGCGTCAGCGGCACCATGCCGGGGATGATGAGCAGCAGCACGATGATGTACGCATCGTCATAGCCCGGTCCGGCCCAGAAATAGATAAACGGCTTGCCGAAGAAGACGATGCCCGTGCACACGAGCGACAGGATCAGAAACTGGATGCGCCCAACGCGCACGAACAACTCCGTGAGCACGGAGCGCAGGCGCGTCTTGTCGTCCTTGTTATCCTGCACGAGCTGGTGGATGCGCGGTGTGAACACGGACGACACCGCCGTTGAAAACGAGATGAAGTACGTGTGCAGCTGCTGGCCGACGGCGTAGACCGCCGTGGCGGCGGTGCCGCAGTAGCGCGTGATGATGAGCTTGTCGAGGTTGTTGTTGACCTGGTCGACGACCATGTTGATGGCAATAAAGCCGGAGAACACGGCAATGTCCTTGAGCACGGCACCGTCAAAGCCCCGGAACAGAACCCGGATGTGCAGCTTGCCGAAGCAGTAGATCAGCCGCAGCACGTCCACGAGCACCGAGATCGTCACCGTGATAACGACCATGCCGATCGAGCCGTAGCCCGCCAGCAGCACCGGCAGCGTCACGAGCGGGGACACGACCGTGCGCAGGATCTCCGTTGCCTTCAGGAACACGAACTGCTCCTGCGCACTGATGATGTTGCTGAATACGCTCATCGGGAAGCTCACGGCGAGGTTCGCCGTCAGCAGCAGCATGAGGATGCGCGCCGTGTGATACTCGGCGTCCGTCAGGCCGGTCTTGAACACCATTTCCAGATGAAATGTCAGGTACAGTCCGCACGCGAGCGCGATCAGTCCGATGACGGAAAACACGATCAGGAACAGACCGTTGAGCCGCGCGATCTTGTCGTCCGCCTTTTCCTTGCGGTAGAGGATGTAGTAGCGCACGTAGCTGCCGCCGAAGCCGAGACTGAGCACAGACAAGATGGCGATCGTCGAGGCGACGGTGGAGTACAGGCCGTATTCGCTCTTGCCGAGGATGCGCAGCATGAACGGCGTGTAGGCAATGGAGACGATGATGTTGAGCGTCATCTGCACATACGTGAGCAGAGAGCCGGAACGCAGTTGATTGTGATGCTTCATAGTGTCAGTGTCCGGCGGCGGCGAACAGCATGTGCACTGCCCGGTATTGCTTCTTTCCGAGCAGGGACAGCACCAGCTTTTTGCGCGCCGGATAGCCTTTCAGATAGGGGTTGTGCCGGTAGTCGGGGAAGCGCGCGGCGGTGAAGTCCAGCAGCTGCGGCAGCAGCGGGTGCGTGCTCTGTGCCTTGAGGATGCGCACGGACGCATCATAGAGCACATTGTCCACGCAGAGCTTGCCGAGCTCGTTTTCATACTGTTTGAACAGGCCGCGCGCCTGATACCACGTCAGCACGTCGTCGATCGCGTCCATGATCTCGGCGTTGGCGTCGAGCGCGCGCTTGGTCACGGAGCCCTCATGCTGCCGGTAGAGGTAGAGCACGTCCGGCAGGATCACAACGGACCTTGCCGCCGTGAGCATCTTGCGCGTCATGCACAGATCCTCGCCCCAGCCGCGGGCGCGGAAGCGGATGTCCGTGTCCGTGAACAGGGTGCGCCGCCACGCGGCGATGCAGGCCGATGGGCGGTTGAGCAGCAGGGCAGGGGTCTCCGGAAGCGTCAGCGGCGTGCGCAGCGGCAGGTCGTCGGTGAACACCGCGCCGTCATTGTCGCCGGTCATGCGCAGGCCAAAATAGCAGACGTCGGGCGCGAGCGCCTCCAGCGCGGCGGACAGCACGGCGAACGCCTCCGGCGTGTAGCTGTCGTCGCTGTCGAGAAAGAGCACATAGTCGCCCTGCGCGAGCGGGAGCGCGGCGTTGCGCGCGTCGCCCGCGCCGCCGTTGGGCTTGTGCAGCACGCGGATGCAGTCCGGATGCTCGCGCGCGAGCGTGTCGCACAGTGCGCCGCTCTTGCCATCGGTCGAGCCGTCGTCCACGAGCAGGATCTCAAAGTCTGCGCCGGTCTGCTCCAGCACGGAGTCCACGCCCGCGCGCAGGTATTCCCAGCCGTTGTAGACCGGGATGATGACACTGAATTTCATAGCTTCCTCCAGTCCGGGTGCTCAGCTGAGCTTGTCCTTCACGGCAAAGAGCATCCGCACGGTGCGGTATTTGCGCTGCCGCAGCAGGCGCAGGATCAGTTTGTGGCTGCGCGAGAGCGTCTGCAGGTACGGGTTTTCCATGTAGTCCGGGAATTGCGCCTGCACATAGTCCTGAAACCGGTCGAGCAGTTCGCTCTGCGGGTCCACGCGCAGCACGCGCACCGAGGCTGCCAGCAGCACATGATCCACCGCCAGCCGCGACAGCTCATTGTAGTAGCGCTCGAACAGGCCGTTTTCACGGTACCAGCCGAGCAGGTTGTCAAACGCGGTGAACAGTTCTGCGTTGCGCGCCGTGTTCGTGTTGCGCGTGATGGAGTTGGTGCGATCGACATAGTAATACAGGATGTCCGGCACGAAGGCGGCGCTTTTGGCCAATGCCAGCAGCTTTACGGATGTGCACAGATCCTCGTACCAGATGCGCGCCGGGTAGCGCACACCGGAATCCAGAAACAGGCTGCGCCGCCAGATGCGGCTCCATGGGGAGGGCATGGTCTGCATCAGCTCGGGCGTGTCGGCGAGCGTGAAGGTGCGGTCGGTCGGCAGGGGATCCACGAGCTCCTTGACCACGACGCCGTCTGCCTCGAGCGCCGCGCCGAAGCCGATGATGTCGCTCCCGAAGCGGGCGACGGCGTCGGCAAGAACGCGGAACATGCCGGTGGCGATGTAGTCGTCACTGTCGATGAAGATCAGGTACTCGCCCTGCGCCGCCTCGATGCCGACGTTGCGCGCCTCGCCCACGCCGCCGTTCGGCTTGTGGATGGCGCGGATGCGCTCCGGGTGCGCCGCGGCATAGCGGTCACAGATCGCGCCGCTCTCGCCGTCGGTCGAGCCGTCGTCGATGAGGATGACCTCATAGTCGGTGAAATCCTGCGCCAGCACGGAGTCGATGCACTTGGGCAGGTAGTCCTTGACGTTATAGACCGGGATGACAACACTGAAGATCATGCGCGTTTCTCCTCTCCGTCCGGCAGTGCGTCCGGCTGCTCGCTGCGCATCTGCGTCAGGTAATAGACCACGGCCAGCAGCACCGACATGTAGATAGAGGCGTTCGGCCGCCGCAGTACGCCGGCAGTGAAATAGGCGTATACCAGACACAGGCACAGCGCGATGCCGAAGGCACCGGCCTCTATCGTGAAGTATTTGCGGAAATCCTTGATCAGACATTTGATGATCAGGTACAGGAAATAACCGATGAAGGCGACCATCATGGCCAGCCCCACCCAACCGTACAGGAAACAGATGCCGTGGAAGTCGTTTTCCACGTCGTAGATCTCGCCGTCAAAGGCCATGCGGCCGAGCTCCATACCGAACAGGCGGGAGGTGAACGGCTGCTCGTCGAGCAGCATCTCGCAGAAGACGATCTTGCGGTGGCGGGTCGCCGTGATGTCCGTGACCTGCGCGGAGTAGTCGTAGGCGGACATGACGCGCGCCGTGCCGAAGCGCCGGCACATATTCGGCGAGTAGAAATTATAGATCGTGCACAGGGCGTGGTAACGCTCCCCGGGCGTGACGGTGGATGTGCCGTCCTTATTGCCCTCGGCGCGCTTGATCATGACGTTGGCGTCATTCTGCTTGTAGCTCATGGCCTCATTGTAACGGTTCTGGTTGATGTACATGGGCGACTGCTTGTAGGTCGCGCAGCACACGGCGAGGATGAGCACCAGCACGGCGATGTAGCGCTTGGAGGTGCGCGCCTTGCCGGTCAGCACCAGCACGATCGGCACGCCGAGCGCGACGACGGCAATCGAGAAAAACGCCAGACGCGTTCCCATGAGATAGAGCTGACCGAGCGCCGCAACGCTCGTGAGCACGAAGAGCAGAAACTGCCTGCGGCGGTAGCAGAGCAGGATGACGATGGGCGCAAGTATGCTCATGATCGCGCTCTGCGCGTTGCCGAACGAGTACCAGCCGAGGATGCCCACGTTGGTGGACTGATAGGTCGCCGAGGAGGTGTGCGTGAGCACGCTCACGATGACGGAGGCCGTGATGATCCAGAAATCGAGCAGCAGGCCGGTCTCAAACGCGCGGCCGCACTTGTCGTTCGCCCGCAGGAACGAGATGAAGCACAGCACGAACAGCGGCATCTGCACGACGCGCACGAAGTTGGTCAGGTCGTAGACGATGCGCTGGTAGCCGACGATAAAGCAGGAGATGCAGTGCCCGATGAGCAGCACGGCACAGGCGGCGACGGCGATGCCGTAGACCTTCTTGCGCGCGGAGGTGAAAAATCCGAGCAGGCATACGACGGCAAACACGGCAAAGCGCAGCAGCAGGGTGATGGTGTTGCTCATGCCGAGCCGGTCCGTCCAGAAGGACAGGATGTCCATCAGCGGCTGGATCGCCATGAGGACGATGACAAACGTGGGCAGATGGCGCGCAAGTGCGCCGGAGACGTGGGTTTCTTGACTCATGAATGTGTTACTCCTTTGTTTGGGTGGCATCGGAAGGGGCCGGCCAGCAGGCGCGCAGGAACAGCAGGATCAGCATGCCGAGCACAAGCCCGAGCGCGAGACCGATGCCTGTGCGCAGCAGCGAAACGAGAAAGTGCGCGCGAATGTGGCAGAAGGTGTTGGCGACGGAGGCGAATCCGATCGCGCCGAAAACGCCGAACAGCCACGCGGTCAGGCGGCTGCGGTGCGCGGCGCAGCAATAGGCCGCGGCGATGGCGGGGTAGGCGATGAGAAATTCCTTTGTGCGCGGCCGGAACAGCAGTACACGCTCCAGCCAGTTGCGCGCGCGCTGCTCGCCGACGGAGACGGACAGCATCCCGTCGCCGGTGCGCAGGATGTAGACCGTGCCGACGGCGGCGAGGATCACCAGCAGGCACAGCAGCTTTCGCCGCCAGTGGCGGCTGTTTTCCTGCCGCAGCGTCTGCAGATCATCGCGCACAGAGCAGCCGCGCGTGTGCAGCAGCGCCATGGCCAGCAGCACCATGCCGCCGGCGTATACGGTCAGCTGACTGAGCTTCACACCGCGAAACAGCCGCAGCACGAGCAGATATTCCGAACCGCTGAGGATCGCGCCGATGTAGCAGCAGCCCCAGAACGTGATGGCTGTGCCGAGCGCCGTCATGCCGATGTAGCGGCCGATGCCCGGACGCGTCTGCACGCTTTCGCGCAGCATGGCGGCAAGCACTGCGACGGCCAGACACGGGAACACGATGGCGGCCAGCAGCGCAAGCGCCGTGCTCTGCAGGGCCGGCGCGAGCAGCGCGCCGCCAACGCTCTCCGCGCAGCCGAGCGCGAACAGCAGCGCACGCAGCCAGCGCGCACGCAGGGACACGAAAACGCCCAGCAGCACGATCGCTGCGGCGAACACGCCGATGCCGCACAGCGTCAGCAGCACGGGGCTGACCGTTTTGGCCGGGATGCCGGTGATGGCGCCGTAGGAATAGCCGGCCGGTGCGATCCGCTGCGCCAGATCCTGCAGCAGCTGTGTGTACACCTCCGGCTGCGCGACGGTCTCGCCCGCGGCGTCCGTCAGCGGCGTGAGCCATAGCACGGTCATGCCGCGGTCCACGACGGCACGGTAGAGCATATTGACGATCTCCTCCGCGCCGCTGTAGCCAAGCGTCTGGTAGCGCGCGCGGAATGTCTGGTTGAGCCAGAAGCCCTTGACCATGCTGCCGGTGTACCCGTCGAGCGTGTACCCATCCGGAAGGACACAGCCGGTCTGGTTCCTGTCTTCAATGAGCACGAGCGTGCTGCCGCTTTCGCGCAGCGCGTCGAGCACCTGCGCCTGCGCCAGCGGCTCGGTATCGGTGTCGACGCCGGTCTGTCCGGCGGCGGCAAGCGTGTCATACCGCGCGGCAAAGAAGTACGTGCCGCCCTGTGCAAGGCCGCCGGCCTGCGCCGTGCCCAGCCCCGCATCCTGCGCGGCGCGCACGATGTCCGGATCGGCGAGCTCTGCCGGTGTGACCAGCAGCTCACGCGCGCCGGCGTCCGCCAGCTGCGTCAGCCAGTCCTGCACCGGGATGCCGGATGCGTCCGAGAGCGCACAGACGTCCTCGTAGCTGACGACCACGTCGACCTGCCGCTGCGTCTGCTCAACACCGATCCGGACGCCGAGCAGCCAGAAGGCCGATAGCGTGCACAGCGCTGCCACGATCAAAAATAGACGGTAAGAGTGGAGAAATTGTTTCATAATCACGCACGCTTTCTAAATTTTTGCACGATCGTCTGCAGTGCTTCCCGCTCGCGCAGCAGCCAGCAGATGCCGGCGTACAGCCCGATGCCGACAAGGCCGAGCGCGCAGAATTCCAGCAGGGTCAGGAGCTTGCTCAGCTCCGGGCGGTACAGCAGCGTCTCACAGCCCCACATCGCCGCGCCGGTCAGCACGGCGGCAGCGAGGTTTTTGAGCAGCTTGCCGGTGCGCAGACTGCCGCGCGTGTCGCGGAAGAAGCAGACGAGCGCAATGACACCGCCGACGGTCAGCGACACGGCGGTCGTCCGTGCGATCAGACCGCAGCTCTGACCGCTCCGGAACACGAGGTTGAGCGCAATGTTCAGCGCCAGCACCACGGCATTGATGAGCAGCGGCGTCAGCGTCTTGTGCATGGTGTAGTATGCCTTGTTGATCAGGTCCAGCACGCAGAAGCCCGCCATGCCCAGTGCGTACATGGCGAACACGCTGCTGGTCATCTGCGTGGAGACGGTGTTGAAGTTGCCGCTCTCGAACAGGACGTGGATGATCGGCACGGCAAAGGCGGAAAACAGCGCCGAGAACGGCAGGATAACAAACAGCGTGTTTTCTACCGTGCCGCCGACATAGCGCTTGTACTCCTGCGCGTTTACCTGCGAATAGGTCAGATTGTATTTCGGGAACAGCACAACGCTGATGCTGTAGATAAGCGTCGTTGCGACCGGCGTGAAGAGCTTGTCCGCGTAGTACACGGCGCTCACAGCACCGCTGCCGAATGCAGACACGGTATTGGAGTCTGCCAGATAGCACAGCAGGAAGATGGACGTGGTAAACACCGTCACGACTGTCGTGCGGGCAAAGAGCCTGAGATCGGGATCACGGAAGTGCAGCCCGGGGATGAGCCGGAATTTTTCGCGCACGATACACGGGATCGTCATTGCAAACTGCAGCAGCCACGCAAAGCAGATGACCAGCACATATTCGAGCACGCGCTCGCTGCTGGAAAACAGCACGAGAAACACGATCAGCAGCAGATTGTACGGCAGGCTCAGACTGCCCTGCAGCGTATAGTGCTCCATGGACTGGAACACGGCGACCAGCAGGTAGATGACCACGATCAGCGGCAGCGTCAGCAGGCAGATCTGCAGATATGTCCGCAGAGTCGGCAGGTCTGCGTCGCTCACGCCGAGCCAGTGGCCGACGGGGGCGAAGCGGATCAGCACCGAGAGCAGCACGACGACCAGCGCACTCACGAGCACACTCACGCAGATCAGGTTCCCGGCTACGGCGAAGGCCTTGTTCCGGTCCTCGGCAAGGTGGCGCGAGATCACGGGCACGGCCGCGATGCACAGCGCGTAGGCGACGGTCGTGAAGATGTAGATCGTATAGTTATAGGAGATCGTATAGAGATCAAAGGCCGTCTGCGTGCCGAATACGCCGGCCTGCAGCGCCTCGCGGACGATGCCGAGGATCTTGGTCAGCAGCGTGACTGCAACGACCAACCCGATGGTGCGCAGGGTGCGCTTGTTCTGATTCTGACTCATGATGCGGATGCTCCTTCTTCACGCGGCGCAGCGCCGGCGCGCACCGTCAGACAGTAGAGCGCGGCCAGTGCGGCGGAGAGATAAAACGAGGCGTTCGGCCGCCGGAGAACGCTGGCCGAAAAATAGGCGTTGACGATCAGGATCACCGCCGCCATGCCAAAGGCACACACCGGAAGCGTGCAGGCTTTTCCGGGCTCGCGCAGCATGCGCCAGAGCGCGCGCCCGATGAAATACAGCAGGAAGCCGGCCATCAGCACCAGACCGGTCAGACCGTAGAGATAGTACACACCGTGGAAATCGTTTTCCGCGTCAAAAATGGCGCCCTGGCAGCGTGTTGCCTCCAGCTCGAAGCCGAACAGCCGGCTCGTGACCGGCAGCTCCGCCATGAGCAGGCGGCAGTAGACGAGCTTTGTCAGGCGGATGTCGCCGATAACGGACACGTCCATGGAGTCGTGAAATGCGTGCTCCACCTTTTCCAGACCGAAGCGCTCGACTGCCACCTGCTGGTATTTGCGGTAGAGCGCATCGCGCGTCTCCTGCTCGGAGGCGCCCAACTCACCGGCCGACTGCTGCTGCTCGCTCACGCTCTCGGCATAAGCCTGCCGGTTGCGGTACATGGGGCTCTGGTGATAGAGCCCGCCGCACAAAGCGGCACACAGAAGCACGACGGCCAGCGCGCGCGCGTTCCACTGACGGGTCAGCGCCATGCTCACGCACACGCCGGCGGCAATGCCGAAGATCTCGGCATAGGCCAGCCGCGTGCCCAGTACGAACAGCAGCGCAAAGCCGACCACACAGCGCAGCGTGGCGGCGGTGAGTTTTTTGCGGCGAACGGCCGCAAGCAGAGAGATCACGGTCAGCACGCCGAGCACGGCGCTCTGCGAATTGGGCAGCCAGAACCAGCCGCTCCAGCCGATGTGAAATTTCGCATAGGTGGGCATGCTTGTGCCGGTCACAACGGACACGAGCGTGATGAGCGCGATCAGGTACAGGTTGATCGTGCAGGCATCCTCCAGCACGTCCGGAAAGTGCGGCGTGTGCCGAAAGAGCGTAATGAGGGCGAAGGTATAGACCGGAAGCTGTGCAACACGGATGAAGTTGATCAGATCGGACATGGGTGCGGCGTAGCCCACGCGGCGGCAGGCCAGCACATGCGCACCCCAAAAGAGCGCCAGCACACCGCACAGGATCAGGTAGGCGCGTTTGCGCTCCGAGAGCACGAACGCGAGCACCGTGGCGGCGGCCAGCAAAAGCATCCGCAGTGCAAGTGAAACGCTCGTTGCGCGGCCCAGAGTCTGCGTCCAGAACGACAGCACATCCAGCAGCGGCTGCGCTGTGCACAGGCCGATGAGCGCACCGGCCAGCCAGCGCGGGGCAGGGCGCTCCTGCGGCGATATTGATTGCATAGTTTTTCCTCTTTTTCTCTCAGGATAGTTACACTACATCATACGCTTTTTTCGCGTTCAGGTCAACCTGTGCAGGCGTACTGTTTCCGTTATTCTTATTAATATTGTGTGGACGAAACACCCCCGGCCGGAAAATACCCGGTCGGGGGTGTCGGAAACCGTATTTACAGGAGCTTATCCGTCTCGTGCGTGTAGCTGCAGATGAGCTTGTCGAGCAGCCGCAGCAGCTCGGCGGCCCTGGGCTCCGTGACGGCCTGCGCACGCAGCCGGTGCAGCCCGTCGATGGCCTCCTGACTGAGGCCGAGGGCGTTATACACGTCGCTCTCGCCGGCACGCTGCGCGTCCTCACTGCCGATCTCGGTGTCAAAGCCGAGCAGGAAGTTCGGCGTCGTGTGGAAAAACCGCGCGATGCGGCTCACGACCAGCGCCGACGGCACCGTGACCTCGCGGCGGTCGTTGGGCTTGATGTATTTGCGCACGGCGGGGCGGCTGATGTCGATCTCATCTGCCAGCTCCTGCGTGTTGACGGGCTTGCCGTACACATTGTTGCCGTTCATCAGATAGGTCAGCCGGTCGCGGAACACGTTGCCGAAGCCGCTCGCGGCCTCGTCGATGTCTTTGCCCATGATGCGCCCTCCGTTCTTGCAGAAACAAAAAACATTTTTTTCAGAAAAGGACTTGACAAACCGGTAGAAATAGTTTATACCAAAGTTACGTTAATCAAAAACGAAACTTTGGTTTCTATCCACAGGCCGGATGCAACTTTTCTGACCATCAGTAAAGCACAACCGCCTGCAAAAGTCAAGACATATCCCCCATAACCGCAAGGAGGTAATCTTATGAGCAAGAACCGTGATCTGATCTATGATATGACCGATGCTCCGGAGACGGAGGACTTCGAGCAGCTCGACAGCGAGCCGCTGCAGCTCGGCGGCGTCGGCGAGGATGCGCCCGCCGCAAACGACCGTCAGGTGACGACGCCTGGCGACGTGCACGTTGCGCCGCAGATGCCCACGCCGATCGACGGCACGCTGCGCCAGTTTGCGCTGCGCGTGCCGGACGTGATCGATGCGTGCAGCGGTATCATGGTGTTCGGCAAGCGCATCAAGTCGCTGGTCTTTTCGACCGACCTGAGCATCATCCGCAACGTCAATGCCGACGCGGTGTTTGCGGTCTATCCCTTTACGCCGCAGCCGATCATCACGCAGGCGCTGCTCATGGCGAGCGACCTGCCGGTGTTCGTCGGCGTCGGCGGCGGGCTGACGACGGGAAAGCGCGTCGTGAACCTCGCCATGTACGCCGAGATGCAGGGCGCGACCGGCGTGGTCGTCAATGCGCCGACGCCGGGGCGCATCCTCAACCGCATCCGCAGCAGCGTCGATGTGCCGGTCGTGGTCACGGTGGCCAATTCCGACACAAACTACCGCCACCGCATCGAGGACGGCGCTGCGATCCTGAACGTGGCCGCCGGTGCGCAGACGCCGGAGATCGTGGCCGAGATCCGCGAGCGCTTCCCGGACTATCCCATCATTGCGACCGGCGGGGCGGACGAGGATAGCATCCGCGCCACCATCCGCGCCGGGGCCAACGCCATCATCTGGACGCCGCCGACGAACGGCGAGCTCTTTCGCGATGTGATGAAAAACTACCGCGAGGGCAAGCCGCATCCCTGATTTTCGGAACCTCTTTCTCTTTGCTTTCTCTTTCTGTTATTTGCGCAAAAGGACGCATCCATTCGGATGCGTCCTTTTGTTGTCCTGTTTGGTACCTCAGAGCAGGCAGAGCATGACGCACGCCTGTTCGCGGGTCGCGGTGTCGCGCGGGCGGAAGCTGCCGTCCGGCATGCCGCTGATGACGCCGGCGCGCTGCAGCGCCTCCACGGCGGGCAGGGCATAGTCGGCGATGGCGGCTTCATCCGTGAACGTGATGGCCGGATTGCCGGTGCCGAGCTGGATGCCGAACTGCCCGGCGTAGCGGTAGAGCATCGCGGAAATATCCTGCCGGGAGATCTCGGCATCGGGCGCAAACGCGGTGTCAGAGACGCCATGGACGACGCCGTTTTCGGCTGCCCAGCTGACATAGGGCGCATACCACGCATCTGCGGGCACGTCGGTGAATTTCCCTGTCCGGTATGCGGACACGTCCGCACCCTGCAGCCCGGCGAGCATGGTCACAAACTGCGCGCGCGTCATGTTTTCGGCGGGGGCGAAGGTCGTCGCCGTCATGCCGGAGACGACGCCCGCATCATAGAGCTCCTTGATGTACGGATAGCTCCAGCGGCTCTCGGGCACATCCGTGAACGGGAAGGGTGTTTCACCCGGCTGCACGGCGCGGTAGGTGCTGTAGATATCGTCCATCAGGTTCAGATAGAACAGGTGCGTCTGCACGATGCTCTTGTTGGCGATGCCGCCGACAAACTGCATATGGTCGGCGCGCGTGACGGGCATGACATACCAGATGCCGGGACGGAAGGCGATATCGGAATAGCCGTCATAGTTGACCCAGCCCTGCGAGCCGTCCTGCTTGCGGCACTCGGTGGTGTTTTTGTCCGTCGTGGTCGGATAGAGGGCGGAGACGGTGTTGACCAGCCCGTCGTTCGGCAGCCAGCTTTTGTCGATGTAGATGCCGCCGGCGGTGTACTTGTCATAGTATTTGCCCATGTTGTACGAGAACGACAGCATCAGCGCGCACATACCGTTCGACGGGATGGCAGATACGGTGGGATAGTGGTTTCCGGTGCGCGGATCGGCCGAGGTCTGGTCGCCTGCGTAGGAGAAATAGTAGACGTTCGGCTGGATGGCGATGCCCTTGTTGATCTCCAGTGACTTGTCGATCGTGAGGTCGAGGAAGGCGTTGTCGTTGTGCGACAGGAAATCGGATTTGAGCACGCGCTCGAGTGCCTGTGCAAAGGTCTCATTGTCGTCCTTGCGGATGCCGAACTGGTCGAGCTGGAAATCATACACGCCCTTGAATTTGGACAGCCCCAGCACCTTGGATGCGGAGGTGGCAAGCTCGGCCGCGGCCTTTGTAAAGTCTGCGTTGCACTCAATGAACGACGTGCCGTTGTGCGGCGCGGCGATGGCGGTCAGCGAGTGCACCCAGCTGCCCTTGCCGCCGAGGAAAAATGGGCTCGGCTCGACACCGGCGGCCCTGGCTGCGGCGACCTCCTCCGGGCAGCCGTTGGTGAGGATCTCAAGGAAAAGGCGCGTGGTCGCGCCGCCAAAGCTGTGGCCGACGAGGTTCACGGCGCGCTTTGTGCCCCAGCCGTCAAAGAGCGGCTGCTCATAGTCGATGCCGTAGCGCTCGTGCCCGAAGTCCTGCGCATGCTTGACGCCGTAGTCCGTGCGCGTGCCAGCGAGCTGCGCATAGAGCTCACACGCGCGGTCCCACGCGCTCGAGAGCGGACCGACGGAGGCGGCATACGTCTCATAGCCCTTCGCGGACAGATAGTCCGTGAGGCTTCCGGTGGTCATGCCCCAGTAGGGCATGATGCGGTAGATCCTGTCGCGCTGTCCCCAGCCGAGCAGACCGTGCACGAACACGACCGGGTCGTCTGAGCGGGCTTGGTCGTCTGCGGCAGCGGCCGGGATGGCGCACAGGCTCAGCGCGAGCACCACCGTGAGCAGCAGACACAAAAGTCGACGTGTTGTTTTCATGGTTTACCCCCTTGTCTTGTTGTTTTCACAGGTTCATCCTTCTCACACAACCGGCAATGTGTCTATATTATACTTGCGGAATTTGTTGATTGCAAGACATTTTGACGAAAACCTGCCGATCATTTCCCGGCGCCGTGTGCAGTGCGCAACAGCGTTTGGCGCGCACGAAAAAAGGGACGCATCCAAGCGGATGCGTCCCTTCTGCTGTTGGGTCATGCCGGGCAGTGCGCGCCCGTCATGGATAGGTGCTGTAGATGTCCTGCACGATGTCGCGGTAGAGCGCGCGCGTGTTGAGGATGCTGCCGTTGAGCATACCGCCGATGAACTGGATGTGATCGAGCGTCTGCACGGGCATCACATACCAGAGACCGGGGCGGAATGTGGTGTCGGTGTAGCCGTTGTAGTTTTTCCAGCCGCGCGCGCCGTCGTCGGTCAGGCAGGTGCTGTCGCTGTGGGTGGGATAGAGGGCGGAGACGGTGTTGACCATGCCGTCGTTCGGCAGCCAGCGCTTGTTGATGTAAAAGCCGCCGGCGGTGTAGCGGTCATAGTATCTGCCCATCTTCGCCGAGCCCGGGTGAAACAGTCCCCACATAGCCGGCGAGGGGGAGAAGCTGTCGCCGGCCGCGTTCGACACGGTCTGGTTTCCGGCGTAGGAGAAATAGTAGACGTTCGGCTCGATGCCGATGTCGTCGTTGATCTCGAGCGCGCGGTCGATCGTGAGGTCGAGGAAGGCGTTGTCATTGTGCGAGAGGAAGTCCGAGTGCAGCACGCGCTCGAGCGCCTGCGAGAATGTCTCGCCGTCGTCCTTGCGGATGCCGAACTGGTCGAGCTGGAAGTCGTACACACCCTTGAATACGGACAGACCCAGCGCCTTGGAGATCGAGGTGGCGAGCTCGGCTGCGACCATCGTAAAGTCACCGCAGGTCTCAATGAACGTCGTACCGTTGTGTGGTGCGGCGATGGCGGTCAATGAGTGTACCCAGCTGCCCTTGCCGCCGAGGAAAAACGGGCTCGGCTCGACACCGGCGGCTTTGGCTGCGGCGACCTCTTCCGGACGTCCGTTGGCGAGGATGTCAAGGAAGAGACGCGTGGTCGCGCCGCCGAAGCTGTGGCCGACGAGGTTCACGGCACGCTCTGTGCCCCAGCCGTCAAAGAGCGGCTGCTCGTAGTCAATGCCGTAGCGGTCGTGGCCGAAGTCCTGAGAATGCTTGACGCCGTAATCCGTGCGCGCGCCGACGAGCTGCGCATAGAGCTCGCACGCGCGATCCCATGCGCTCGAGATCGGGCCGACGGAAGCGGCATACGTTTCATAGCCCTGTGAGGAGAGGTAGTCTGTCAGACTGCCTGTGGTCATGCCCCAATAGGGCATGATGCGGTTGATCTTGTCGCGCTGCCCCCAGCCCATCAGGCCGTGCACGAACACGACCGGGTCGTCTGAGCGGGCCTGGGTATTCGCGGCGGCAGCCGGGATCACGCATAGGCTCAGCGTGAGCACGAGCGTGAGCAGCAGGGACAAAAATCTGCGCGTTTTGTTCATAATAACCTCCAGTCAAGTGATTGTTTCCACATTAAAAATTCTCACAGTAACCGGCAATTTGTGTACATTATATCGGGACATAGTGTCGTTCGCAAGACATTTTATAGGACAACGGCGCTGATTTGCGTAAAAATTTTCCCCGCGCGGCAGCGCGGGGAATTTCAGTCGTCCAATTCGGTAAATCGGTCCCACGGATAGCAGTCCGGCGGCTGCTGCTCGAAGTAGAGCACCTCGCCGGTTTCCGGGTGAGCAAAGTGCAGGCAGTGCGACCAGAGCGCGATCGGCCCGTCGTCGGGCAGGGTGCTGTACTTCCTGTCGCCCCAGAGCGGCAGACCGCGCGACGAGAACTGGCAGCGGATCTGATGCGTGCGCCCGGTCTGCAGATAGATGCGCACGAGCGAGAGCTCCGCGCGCGTGCCGAGCACTTCGTAATCGAGCACGGCCTCCTGCACGCCCTTGGCCATCTTGTCGGTGACATAGGTCTTGCGCTCGTTCGGGTCGCGGCGCAGCAGATCACGATAGGTGCCCTGCAGCGGCGAAGGCGCTCCGTGCACGACGGCCAGATACGTCTTGCCGAAGTCGTGCTCGCGGATCTGCGCCGAGAGCTTCGACGCAGCGCCCGGCGTGCGCGCGAGCACCATCAGCCCGCTGACTACGCGGTCGAGCCGGTGCACGGTGCGCACGCAGGCCTTCGGGTCTCCGAGCGTTTGACGCACCAGCTCGGGCACGCCGCCCGGCTCGTCCGTGGACAGCACGCCAGCCGGCTTGATGCACACGAGGATGCTGTTGTCCTGATAGAGAATGTCCATGTCGTCGCCTCATTTTTCAGTCTGCCGCGAGTATACCACAAATGCACCGCGCGGGCAACGAAAAAGGGCGGCGCAAAAGCGCCGCCCTCGAAAACGCGGAGCGTCAGGTCTTTTCTTTCCCCTGACGGTAAAACGGGATGGCCAGCGCCATGATGACCGCGAACACGATCAGATAGTAGAGCACGGCTTTGCCATGCGACACGACGGCCGCGACGCAGAAGAAGATGCAGCACACGATCGACAGCACCGGCATGACGTAGCGGTGAAAAGCGTTCAGCTCCTTTTCCCGGCGCATGACGTTGAGGAACATCGGAATATAGAGTGCGTAGAGCGTGATGATCGGCAGCTCGGACGAGTCGAAGCAAAACGGGCCGAACCAGCCCTCGGTGAGGTTGGCGCCGTAGAAATATGTCAGCCAGACGGCGCACATGAGCACGCCCACGATGGCGGAGTTCGCCGGCATGTTCGTGTATTGGTCGATGCCGAGGAACGCCTCCGGCTTCGGGCCGTTGCCGCGCGCGGCGACGGAGTAGAGGCTGCGCGTCGCGGCGAGCATGAGCCCGTTGAGCGTGCCGAGGCACGACACGACGACCAGCACGAACAGACCCACGCCGGCGGCCCGGCCGAAGATCTTCTCGAAGGCGAGCTTGGCGCCGGCCTCGCCTCCGGCCATGATCTCCGCATTCGAGACGCTGCCGGACAGGCCAATGTAGTAGAGGATGTACGTCAGGGCCACGATGAGCGTGCCGATGACAAGCGCGATCGGCAGGTTGCGCCGGGCATTCTTGAGCTCGGCGTTGATGCTCGTGGCGATGATCCAGCCCTCGTATGCAAAGGCCGTTGCCGCCACGGCGGTGAACAGCGCGTGGCCGTTGCCGCCCTCGACGGTTGTGACGACGGTGGTGAAGTTTTCGATCGTTGTGCCGTTGGCAAGGCCGACGATTGTGCCGACGATGCCCATGAGCAGCAGCGGGATGAGCTTGATGACCGTGGTCGCCACCTGAAACTTGCCCGCCAGGATCGGAGACAGGGCGTTGACCGCGTAGCTGCCGACGAGGAACAGGCACGCAAGGACCATGACCGGGCCGCCCGTGATGTCAAACCCGCACAGCACGCCGAGATACCGCGCGCTGACCCAGGCCAGCACGGACGTCATGGCCGGGAAATAGATAAACGTTGTAAACCAGCCCATGTAATAGGCGTAGCGTTTGCCTACGAGCGCTTCGGCGTAGTCTACGAGCCCGTTGACGTGCGCATAACGTGTGGCGAGGATGGAGAACATGTACGCGCAGATGATCATGATCAGGCCGCCGATTGCCCAGGCGAGGATGCCGAGCGGTAGATTGCCGCCGGTCGCGGTGAGGATCTTCTCGGCTTTGAAGAACACGCCGCTGCCGATGACGATGCCGATGACGAGTGCGATCGCCGTCGGCAGGCCATACTTTTTCTTCAGTTCATTGTCCATAAATTCTTTTTCTTCTTTCCCCCAGATTTTCGCCGCCAATTTCACGCTTAAAATCGCTAAATCAACAGCTGCAAGATATATTGTACATGACCGTGGCGGAAATTACAAGGAAAGGTTGTGCCGAGCGCATAAAATTGCCCTCCCGGACGGCTCCGGGAGGGCAATGCGGTGGATTTGAAAGCTGTCTTACAGGGTGCACAGCACGACGCACGCCTGTTCGCGGGTCGCAGTGCCGAGCGGCTGGAAGCTGCCGTCGGGCATGCCGCTGATGACACCTGCACGGTGCAGCACCTGCACAGCGGGCAGAGCATAGGCGCAGATGCTGCTCTCGTCCATGAAGGGCGTGACCGTCTGCTGCTGCAGTGCGACATCGTAGCGCTGCGTATACTGATAGAGCATCACGGCCATGTCCTGCCGCGTGATCTTGGCGTCGGGCGAGAAGGTCGTGGCGCTCGTGCCGCTGACGATGCCGTTGGCGAGGGCCCAGTTGACGTAAGGCGCATACCACGCGCCCTCCGGCACGTCGCGGAACGAGGTGGCCGGGTATTTCGACACGTCCGCCTTTGCAAGACCGGCGAGCATGGTTACAAACTGCGCGCGTGTGACATCGCCCGCCGGCTCAAAGGTCGTGGGTGTCATGCCGGAGACGACACCGGCGTCGTACATCTGCTTGATGTAGGTGTAGCTCCAGCGGTCGGCTGCCACATCCGTGAACGGCAGACCGGACGCCGCGCTCACGTGGGAGAGATTGTCCATCAGGCTCAGGTAGAACTGGCGCAGCGCGGTCACGCTCTGCGACGCCAGATCGGGCACGGGCATGCCGGCGATGAAGTTGCCGTGATCATAGTGGCGCACAGGCATCACGTTCCACACGCCGGGCTGATAGTTGACGTTGGAGTAACCATCCTGCTGGATATAGCCGGTCTTGCCACTCTGGGTCAGGCAGCGGCCGGCGCTGTCGGTCGGATACAGGGCGGAGACGGTGTTGACGAGTCCGTCGTTCGGTGCCCAGGTCTTGTCGATGCGGAAGCCGCCTGCAGTCGTCTGGTCATAATAGCTGCACATTCTGTTTGCAAACGGCACGAACAGCGGCGTCATGTCGACGGCAGAGGTGCGCTCACCGGTGGCGCTGCTCTGGCGCGTCTTGTCGCCGGCGTAGGAGAAGTAATAGACATTGGGCTGGATCTCGATATCGTCGTTGAGCTCCAGCGCGCGGTCGATCGTCAGGTCGCGGAAGACATTGTCGTTGTGCGACAGGAAGTCCGAGTGCAGCACGCGGTCGAGCGCCTCGAGCACGGTCTCACCGTCCTTGCGGTAGAAGCCGAACTGTTCGAGCTGGAAATCATACACGCCTTTGAAGTCCGAGATGCCCAGCAGCTTTGCCATCGCGGTCGAGGCCTCGGCCGCAAACTGCGCCATGTTGTCGCAGCACTCGAGGAAGGTCGTGCCGTTGTGCGGGGCAGCCAGCGTCGTCAGGGAATAGACCCAGTCGGCCTTTCCGCCCTCGAAGAAGGGGGAGACCTCCGTGCCGGCGGCCTTGGCCGCAGCTTGCTCCTCTGCAGAGCCGTCGGCGAGGATGTCGAGGAACAGACGGATCGTTGCGCCGCCGAAGCTGTGGCCGACGAGGTTGATCTTCTTGCTTGCGCTCCAGCCGGCAAACAGCGGCTTGTCATACGTCGCGCCGTAGCGCGCGTGGCCATATTCGGCGGCGTGCGCCGCGCCGTAGTCCACGGTCGTGCCGGTGAGCTGGGCGTAGAGCTCGCACGCGCGGTCCCACGCGCTCGAGAGCGGGCCGACGGAGGCGGCGTAGCTCTCATAACCCTTGCCCGTCATATACGGCATCAGGTCGGTCGACAGACCCCAGTAGGGGACGGCGGAATAGATCTGGTCATGTTCGCCCCAGCCCATCAGGCCGTGGACATAGACCGTCGGGTAGCGCGTCGCGCCGGACTGCGTGTTCGCAGCGGCCGCCGGCAGGAGCAGAAGACTCCCGGCCATCACCAGTGCGAGCAGCAGACACAAAAACTTCTTGCTTTTTTTCATGGTGTATGCACATTCCTTTCCGGCGCGCCTGAGCGCGCTGTAATTTTCTTGCTTTCCAATGCATTATAGTATCGCGTGTGAGGATTTTCAATCCGGGCAGCACATCTGCTTTGTGCCAATTTATTAAAAATGTGAGGTTTTGTTACATATAGACGGAGTTGTCTGACTTTTGACTTGGCGCTCGCAGCGTATGGAAACAGGTCCTCCGGGCACCCCGGAGGACCTGTTCAGCTTGTCAGAAAACCTCGTAGCCTTTTGCCGCCGGAGCGGCGAAAGAAAATCCGATCATTTTCTCAGGCGACATGTGCGGCTGAGAAAATACTTCTCGGCCTGCAAACGTGCGCGCTGCCCGTCAAAGGCGGACAGCGCGTGCGCTGCAGTCAGGCCGCAAATCCCCTTGTCAAAAAGTATTACTTTTTGACAGTCTTAAAAACGTCCCCCGGGTACCCCGGAGGACGTTTTGACTGTTTTGTGCATTACAGCATGCACAGCATGGTGCAGGCCTGTTCGCGGGTAGCGGTTCCGTACGGCTGGAAGCTGCCGTCGGGCATGCCGCTGATGACACCGGCGCGCTGCAGCGTCTGCACGGCGATCTGAGCATAGGCTGCAATGCTGCCCGCATCCGTGAAGGGCTTGACCGGCTGCTGCTGCAGATGCACCTGGAAGCGCTGCGTGTAGCTGTAGAGCATCACGGCCATGTCCTGCCGCGTGATGCTGGCGTCGGGCGAGAAGGTCACGGCACTCGTGCCGCTGACGATGCCGTTGGCGAGCGCCCAGTTGACGTAGGGCGCGTACCACGCGCCTTCCGGCACATCGCGAAACGGCGTGGCCGGGCAGTTCGACACGTCCGCACCGGCGAGCCCGGCGAGCATGGTCACAAACTGTGCACGCGTCACGTTTGCGGCGGGGGAGAAGGTCGTAGCGCTCGTGCCGCTGACGACACCGGCGTCATACAGCTCCTTGATATACGGGTAGCTCCAGCGCGACTCGGCCACGTCCGTGAACGGGAAGGCGGTACCGGTCGCCGCGGTGGTATAGGTGCTGTAGATGTCCTCCATGATGCCGCGGTAGAGTGCGCGCGTCTTGACGAGGCTGCCGTTGAGCATGCCGCCGACGAACTGGATGTGGTCAAACGACTGCACGGGCATGACGTACCAGATGCCGGGCTGGAAATTGATGTTGGAGTAGCCGTCGTAATTCGTCCAGCCCTGCTTGCCGTCCTTCGTCAGGCAGGTGCCGTCGCTGTGGATGGGGTAGAAGGCGGAGACAGTATTGACCATGCCGTCGTTCGGGCGCCAGCTCTTGTCGATGTAGAAGCCGCCGGCGGTGTACTTGTCATAATATTTGCCCATGTTGTATGCGCCGGGGTAGAACAGCGTCCACATCCTGGCCGACGGGATGTAGTTGCCGGAGACCGGGTCCTGCACGGTCTGGTTGCCGGCGTAGGAGAAGTAGTAGACGTTCGGCTCGATGCCGATGCCGTCGTTGATCTCGAGCGACTTGTCGATCGTCAGGTCGAGGAAAGCGTTGTCGTTGTGCGACAGGAAGTCGGTGCTGAACACGCGCTGCAGCGTCTCAAGCACGGTCTCATCGGGGCTTTTGTAGATGCCGAACTGCTCCAGCTGGAAGTCGAGCAGGTTCTTGAGCTCCGTGATGCCGAAGCCCTTGGCGAGCGTCTCGGCCAGGTTCGTGGACACGTCCATGATCGTGCCGTTGGACTCGATGAAGGTCGTGCCGTTGTGCGGCGCTGCGACCTCGGTCATGGAGTGCACCCAGCTGCTCTTGCCGCCGGTGAACAGCGGGCTTGGTGCGGTGCCGGCGGCCTTGGCCGCTGCGACTTCCTCGGCGCTGCCGTTTGCCATCAGCTCGAGAAACAGGCGTGTCGTCGCGCCGCCGAAGCTGTGGCCGACGAGGTTGACGGCGCGCTTCGTGCCCCAGCCGTCAAAGAGCGGCCGGTCGTAAGTGACGCCGTAGCGCGCGTGGTCGTGCGCTGCGCTGTGCGCCGCGCCGTAGTCGACTGTCGTGCCGGTCAGCTGCGCGTAGAGCTCACACGCGCGGTCCCATGCGCTCGAGATCGGGCCGACGGTGGCCGAATACGTCTCGTAGCCGAGGGAGTTGAGATATGCCGTCAGGCTGCCGGTCGTCATACCCCAGTAGGGCAGCACGCTGTTGAGACCGGCGCGCTCACCCCAGCCCATCAGGCCGTGCACGAACACGACCGGGTCGCTTTTGCTGCTCGGACAGGTCTGGTCTGCGGCCGCTGCCGGAAGCACACACAGGCTCACGGCCAGTGTGAGTGCCAGCAGCAGACTCAAAAATCGTTTGTTTCGTCTTGTCATTTGCTTACCTCCTAATATCGTGGGTGCGGGTGCCGAAGCTTTTCCGTGTGCGCGGAAAGTCGGGGGGGGGGGCGCGCCGCTGCGTACCTGCGCACCGCCTGGTGTATATATCTGTATGTAATATAAATGAATTACAGTACTGGAATAATGCACACAATTCCGGCGCGGCGAGAGATTTTTTGAACACAAAGCAAATATTGTATAAAATGACAAACCGATTTTGCATTTTTTCCCGTCATCATTCACGAAAATTCATAAATTCTGTATTTGATTTCGGAAAATTCTACGAATCTGGGCATTCTCTTGCAAACTGTATAAAAACCGCTTCCGCACATTGTGAAGATTTGGACAGTTTTGCGCACATTCGTTATAGCACCGCAAGGGGCGATTTGATATAATATGAACGAAAGATACCATGGATAACTTTACAAATGGAGGTAAAGGAATGAGCAAAAAATACCTGTACTATTTCAGCGAAGGAAGTCAGGCATTCGGCGGTGACAAGACCGCGATGCGCAACACACTTGGCGGCAAGGGTTCCGGCCTGGCGGAGATGACAGCGGCCGGTATGCCGGTGCCGCAGGGCTTCACGATCACGACGGAAGCCTGCACGCAGTACTATACGGACGGCCGTCAGATCAATGCGGAGATCCAGGCGGACATCTTTGCGCACGTCAAGGGCCTTGAGGAGATCACCGGCAAGAAGCTCGGCGACGTGGAAAATCCCCTGCTGGTGTCCGTGCGCTCCGGCGCGCGCCAGTCCATGCCCGGCATGATGGACACCATCCTCAACCTCGGCCTGAACGACGCGTCCGTTGAGGGTCTGGCCAAGAAGACCGGCAACCCGCGCTTTGCCTACGACAGCTACCGCCGGTTTGTGCAGATGTTTGCAGACGTCGTCATGGGCGTGTCCAAGAGCCTGTTCGAGGAAGAGATCGACAAGATGAAGGCCGCCAAGGGCGTCACGAACGACGTCGATCTGGATGCCGACGATCTCAAGCAGCTCGTCGTCATCTTCAAGAAGATCTACGAGGACAACGAGCACAAGCCCTTCCCGCAGGATCCGAACGAGCAGCTCATCGAGGCCGTCAAGGCCGTGTTCCGTAGCTGGGATAACCCGCGCGCGAACGTCTACCGCAAGATGAACGAGATCCCCTACGAGTGGGGCACTGCCGTCAACGTCCAGCAGATGGCCTTCGGCAACTCCGGCGACCGCTCCGGCACGGGCGTTGCCTTCACGCGTGATCCCGCCACGGGCGAGAAGAAGCTCATGGGTGAGTACCTCATCAATGCGCAGGGCGAGGACGTCGTCGCAGGCGTGCGTACCCCGAGCCCGATCAGCCACCTGCAGGAGCAGATGCCCGAGGTGTATGATGAGTTCGTGGCGATCGCCAACCGCCTTGAGCACTACTTTAAGGATATGCAGGATATGGAGTTCACCATCGAGGATGGCAAGCTCTACATGCTCCAGACCCGCAACGGCAAGCGCACCGCGCAGGCCGCGCTGCAGATCGCGTGCGACCTCGTCGACGAGGGCATGATCTCCGAGCGCGAGGCCGTGCTGCGCGTCGAGCCCAAGCAGCTCGATACGCTGCTGCACCCGCAGTTTGACGCCGAGGCGCTCAAGCGCGCCGACGCCATCGGCAAGGGCCTTGCCGCGTCCCCCGGCTCCGCCTGCGGTCAGGTCGTTTTCTCCGCCGAGGAGGCCGAGGAAGCCGTCAAGAACAAGACCATGCCGAAAGTCGTGCTCGTCCGTCTCGAGACCAGCCCCGAGGATATCGTGGGCATGCAGGTCTCTCAGGGCATCCTGACCGTGCGCGGCGGCATGACCAGCCACGCGGCCGTCGTCGCCCGCGGCATGGGCACCTGCTGTGTCTCCGGCTGCGGCAATGACAACAACGTCCGCATCAGCTACGCCGACAAGTTCTTTGAGATCAACGGCCACAAGTTCACCGAGGGTGACTGGATCTCCCTCGACGGCAGCACCGGCAACATCTACGCCGGACAGATCCCGACCGTCGCCGCTACCGGCAACAAGAACTTCAACCGCCTCATGGGCTGGGCTGACGCTGCCCGCCGCCTGAACGTCGAGGCCAACGCCGACAACCCGCGCGATGCGCAGCAGGCGGTCGATCTCGGCGCTGAGGGCATCGGCCTGTGCCGCACCGAGCATATGTTCTTCGCCGAGGACCGCATCAAGGCCGTCCGCGAGATGATCTGCGCCCGCACCGTTGAGGAGCGCAAGGTCGCGCTGGCGAAGGTCGAGCCGTTCCAGCAGAGCGACTTTGAGGCCATGTACCGCATCATGGGCGACCGCCCGATGACGATCCGTTACCTCGATCCCCCGCTGCACGAGTTCCTGCCCACCCAGAAGGCGGACATCGAGGAGCTGGCGCAGGAGATGGGCATGACGGCTGAAGAGCTGCAGGACGTCGTTGTGTCCCTGCACGAGTTCAACCCCATGATGGGTCACCGCGGCTGCCGTCTGGCTGTCACCTACCCGGAGATCGCCGAGATGCAGACCAACGCCGTCATCAAGGCTGCCCTCAAGGTCAGCGCGGAGACCGGCAAGATGATCACGCCCTACATCATGATCCCGCTGGTCGGCGAGCGCAAGGAGCTCAAGTTCGTGCGTGACATCGTCGTCCGCACGGCGGATGCGCTGATCAAGGAGGCCGGTGTGGACATGAAGTATCACGTCGGCACCATGATCGAGATCCCGCGCGCCGCGCTCACGGCCGACGAGATCGCCAAGGAAGCGGACTTCTTCAGCTTCGGCACCAACGACCTGACGCAGATGACCTTCGGCTTCAGCCGTGACGACGCTGCGAAGTTCCTCGGCAGCTACTATGACACCAAGATCTACGAGAGCGACCCGTTCCAGCATCTGGACATCAACGGCGTCGGCAAGCTCGTGGAGATGGCCTGCAAGCTCGGCCGTCAGACGAATCCGGAGCTCGAGCTCGGCATCTGCGGTGAGCACGGTGGCGATCCGTCCTCCGTCGAGTTCTGCCACAAGGTCGGCCTGGACTACGTGTCCTGCTCGCCGTTCCGCGTGCCGATCGCCCGCCTGGCCGCGGCACAGGCTGCGATCCGCGAGGAGACCTGATCCCCGACGCAGCCGTGCGTGGGATGATCGCTCAATGACAAACCCCGGGCACACAGGTTTTCAGCTGTGTGCCCGGGGTTTGCATTTCCATATGTTTGACAGACCATGTCTGGCTGCGTATAATGATTCTAAATTGATTGCACGTAGCATAATCAATTGCGCGACAGGGGGAAGCGGATATGCCCGTGACGAAAAAGAAATGTTTTCATCCATATACGCGGGCCACGGTCAATCAGGTTGAGCGCTGGCTTTCTGCCATGGCGGAGCAGGGGTGGACGCTTTGCGAGCTGCGCCGGTGGCAGTTCATTTTTCGAAAATCAGCCCCCGCGCACAAGGAATTTTTCCTGTTTTGGAGTGTGGACGGACGTCGCTATGACTATGCCTTCAATGATTATTTCCACGCAGAGCAGCGATATCGCAAGTCGGGCTCGAAGATCGTGTCAAAGAGTATTTCGGCCTTTGAAGCTGCCCCTGAGAAAATGGATGCTGCATATGCGCGCGTAAAGGATGAGCGCAATGCCTACTTCCAGCACTTCCATGTGCAGCTGTTGATCGCGGCACTGCTTCTTGCAGCGGCCGAATTTCTGCTCTATTCTGTGCTTGAAGCAGTGGACACAGCGATGTTTGCATTCCTCGCATCTGTTTTTCTTGCGGCTGCGCTGTATTATCTTGTGAGTGTTCTTATGCTGCGAAACGCACGCAAAGCGTATAAAGCGTATGTACGGAGGCGAACATGAAACAAACACCACAGATCCGGCTGGTTTTTACGCTCACAAGGCGCGACCGTGCAGATTTTGACTGGGATGCGGTCACGCGTGGCCTTGGCATTTTGCCCACGAGGTCATGCCCGCCGACGCCCGGAAAAGGGAAGGTGCAGCACTGCGGTAAGGAGATTCGTGAGCCGGATGAGCAAGTGCTGCCCGGCTTTACAGTTCTCCCGGCGGAAGCGCCGCCTTACCCGACGCTGCGGCACGCATACTGGAGCGCAGAACTGCCGAAAATGGACTGCCGAGCTTTGGATGAGCCGCTGCAGCAGCTTGAGCAAATGCTGTGCGGGAAAGAGGCGGAAGTTCGTCGCTTATGTGAGGAATACAATCTGTATGCCGATCTGACTGTGCGGGTGTTTGCGGCATCCAACGATCTGCCGGAGCTGGTCCTTCCGGACGGCAGCGTCGCATTTTGGGCGTCCGTGGGAGCGGCAGTCAGCTTTGACTTTTATCTTGATTAACAACCCCCCGCACCGTTCGGAAAACCGAACGGTGCGGGGGTCTTATATGCGGGGATGTCCCGCGTTACACGATCACGGTCAGCAGCATCTTAAAGCGCGTCTGTCCATAGACCGCGTGCGGCACGTGCGCCGGCATGATGATGCTCTCCCCGGCGGAGACGAGGTGCGCCTCGCCGTCGATGGTGAAGCGGCCCGTGCCGTCGAGCACGGTGACGAGCGCGTCGCCGTCGGCAGTGTGCGTGCTGATCTCCTCGTCCTGCTCGAAGGCGAAGAGCGTCATGCTCAGGGCGCGGTTTTGCGCGAGCGTCTTGCTCACGATCTGCCCCTGCTGGTATTCGACCTCGTCGCCGAGGCGCAGCACCTGTGCTTTTTCAATGTTTTTCAGACCCATGATCCGATCTCCTTTGTTCTTGACTGTTGAAATTTTACCCGCCGTGCGGCGGTCGTATACGTTCGTTCAGTTGTCGAGACCCGGCACCTGCGGCAGGGATGCAAAGCTCTCGGCGAGCTGCGCGTCGGTGGGGATGAAGTCACGCATTTCGCCGTTGTGGAACTTCTCGTAGGCGGCCATGTCGAAGTAGCCGGTGCCGGTCAGACCGAAAACGATGGTCTTGGCCTCGCCGGTCTCGCGGCACTTGACGGCCTCGTCGATGGCGACGCGGATGGCGTGACTCGATTCCGGAGCGGGCAGGATGCCCTCGATGCGCGCGAACTGCTCGGCCGCCTCGAACACCTTTGTCTGCTCGACGGCGCGGGCCTCCATGTAGCCGTCGTGGTACAGCTGCGAGAGAATAGAGCTCATGCCGTGGTAGCGCAGGCCGCCGGCGTGGTTCGGCGAGGGGATGAAGCCGCTGCCGAGCGTGTACATCTTGGCCAGCGGGCAGACCTTACCGGTGTCACAGAAGTCGTAGGCGAACCTGCCGCGCGTGAGGCTCGGGCAGGAGGCGGGCTCGACGGCGATGAACTGATAGTCGCGCTCGCCGCGCAGCTTCTCACCCATGAACGGGGAGATGAGACCGCCGAGGTTGCTGCCGCCGCCGGCGCAGCCGATAATAATATCCGGCACGATGCCGTATTTGTCGAGCGCCGTTTTCGTCTCCAGACCGATGACCGACTGGTGCAGCAGCACCTGATTGAGCACGCAGCCGAGCACGTAGCGGTAGCCGGGAGTCGAGGTGGCGACCTCGACGGCCTCGCTGATCGCGCAGCCGAGCGAGCCGGTCGTGCCGGGGTGCTCGGCGAGGATGCGCCGGCCGATCTCCGTCTCCGTGGACGGGCTCGGCGTAACGGACGCGCCGTAGGTGCGCATCACCTCGCGGCGGAAGGGCTTCTGCTCATACGAGCACTTGACCATATAGACCTTGCAGTCGAGCCCGAGATAGGCGCAGGCCATCGACAGCGCCGTGCCCCACTGACCGGCGCCGGTCTCGGTCGTGACGCCGCGCAGCCCCTGCTGCTTGGCATAGTACGCCTGCGCGATGGCGGAGTTGAGCTTGTGCGAGCCGGAGGTGTTGTTGCCCTCGAACTTGTAGTAGATCTTCGCCGGGGTCTGCAGCTGCTTTTCCAGACAGTAGGCGCGCACGAGCGGCGACGGGCGGTACATCTTATAAAAGTCACGGATCTCGTCCGGAATGGGGATCTCGCGGTCGTCGTTGTCAAGCTCCTGACGGATGAGCTCGTCGCAGAATACGGGGCGCAGATCGTCGAACGCCATCGGTGCGCCGGTGGCGGGATTGCGCAGCGGCGCGGGCTTGACCTTCATGTCTGCGCGGACATTATACCATGTGCGCGGCATTTCGTCTTCATTCAGGTAGATCTTATAGGGGATGTTTTCGTTTGCCATGATGTCTGCTCCCTTCGGCGGGGCCTTTCCGGGCAAGAAAAAACGACCCTTGTCCATGAAAGACCAATACGGAATTGATCTTTGGGACAAAAGTCGGAAAACTTCTGCGGTGCCACCCAAATTGGCGCAATGCGCCCACTCAGCGACGTGCCATCACACGCCTTTCCTTGGTAACGGGGGAAAAGCCCGTCGGACTTTACCGCCTCACGGCGTCTCGTCCGCCCTCTGCAGTCCATTCGGCAAGGTCGTCTCTGCTGCACTCGCACCGGCCGGCAGCTCTCTGGGAAAGACGCAAACCCTCGCTTACTTCTCTGCTTCTGTGGTTTGCTGCTTTGAACTTGGCGCAAGCATATGCCCAAATATCATCGCTTGTCAAGCGGGCAAATGCACTTTTTCCGCTTTCCACAAACGCGGTACGCCGCATGGCGGATTCATTAGCTATTTAAACACAAAAAGAAGAAAGGCGCTTGAAAATTCAGGTATAACTCACACTTTACATTCGCAAAACGGCGGCATATACTGAGACCATCCCGGAGTGGGTTCGGGTCCGGCAAACAGAGAATGGAGGGATCACCATGACGGAAAACAAGACATTATGTATTGCCTGTAAGTACAAATTCCATGATCGGGATCTGCAGCCGTGCGCAGACTGCCTGCGCAGCACACAGCTGGCGCAGCAGGGCATCGACCGGTATCAGCGGGCTGCGCAGCCGCAGCAGGCATCGCCCGCTTCGGAGACGCGCAAGGCGCATCCGGCGGCCAGAACGCTGTGCTTTGCCTGTAAGTATATGTACTGCGACTGGGACGCCGAGCCGTGCCTGACGTGCCTGCGCCACACGCTGGCGGAGGCGGGGCAGGCGGACGCCTTCGAGCAGGCTCAGACGGAAAAAGACAGGCTTTTATGAATTTTGCTAAATATATCGATCAAGAAAACAAATAGTTTGGCGGTTATCGCCGTTGATTTTTGCGTGCGATTTCCCCTATAATAAGAGCGTGCAAGGGAGCACATCTTCGAACAGAAGTTGTGCTCCCTTGCGTTTTTTTATTTCCTTCGCCCACAAAAAACGGAAAAAACACAAAAAACGGAACTGGACCCACCGGGCGGGCGAACATTCAGATAGGAGGATATGAACATGAAACTGAAACGATTGACTGCATTGCTTCTCTCTGTCATGCTGGTGCTCTCACTGGCAGCGTGCGGAGGCGGAAAAGACGCCAAAGATGATTCTGCCGACGGCGATTTGTCGGGCAAAGAGATCATCATCGGCAATATTACCCCGGTGACCGGCGCACAGGCGGCCTATGGCCTGGCCATCACGAACTCCATCCAGATGGCGATCGACGAGATCAACGCCGACGGCGGCATCCTCGGCGCGACCGTGAAGCTCTCCACCAAGGACGATCAGGGCACGCCGGCAGAAGCGGTTTCCGGCTTCAACTCGCTGCTCAGCGAGGGTGCGGCGGCCATCATCGGCGCAACGCTCTCGAGCTGCACGTCCGCAATCACGAGTCTGGCCGACGATGAGGGCATCGTGCTCGTCACGCCGAGCTCCACGGCAGATTCCATCACCACCACGGACGACTATGTGTTCCGCTCCTGCTTCAAGGACAGCTTCCAGGGCGAGATGGTCGCGGCCTACGCCAAGGATCAGGGCTGGACAAAAGCCGCGGTCCTGTACGCGACCGGCGACACCTACTCCTCCGGCCTGCACGACTCGTTCGTGAAGGCGGCCGAGAAATACGGCATCGAGATCGTCTGCGAGCAGTCCTCGTCCGACACCGGCGCCGTGGACTTCTCCTCGCAGCTGGCGACCATCGCAGCCTCCGGCGCGGATATGCTCTTTGCCCCGTATTACTACGACGCGGTCGGCCCGAAAATCATCCCGCAGGCCCGTGAGGCCGGCTTCAAGGGCGCGATCATGGGCTGCGACGGCTTTGACGGCACGCAGGACTACACCACCGGCGACCTGAGCGCTTATGAGAATGTCTACTTCACCAACCACTACTCCCCGGAGGACAGCTCCGAGATCGTGCAGTCCTACGTCAAGAACTACACGGAAAAGTACGGCTCGGAATCCATGAACGCCCTCGGCGCTCTGGCGTATGACGCCATGTACATGGTCAAGCAGGCCATTGAGAAGGCCGGAAGCATCGATCACGAGGCCATCCGCGACGCGATGAGCGGCATGCACTATGTCGGCGTCACCGGCGACATGACCCTTGACGAGACCGGCACACCGGAAAAGAGCGTGGCCATCCTGACCTTCACGCCCTCCGACGGCAAGCTCGTGCAGAAGTTCGTCAAGACGCAGAGCTGACCCGACCCCGGCGATACAGCCGGGACCGGACGCGACCCAAAGCAATAGCAATGACCTTTGCGCGAAAGCGCCGACCGGCGCTTTCGCGCACGAATATTCCGGCGCGGCTGACCTGCGCAAAAACCGAAAGGCAGGGAGAGAATATGACTGACTTTTTACAGCAACTCATCATCGGGCTGCGCCTCGGCAGCGTCTATGCGCTCGTGGCGCTCGGCTATACGATGGTTTACGGCATTATCCGACTCATCAACTTTGCGCACGGCGACTTCATCATGGTCGGTGGCTATACGCTATATTTCACCGTGCCGATCCTGCTGCACAGCATGGGGCTGCCGGCGTGGACGGGGGTGCTTGCGGCGATCGTGATCTGCGCGCTCGTGGGCGTTGTGGTCGAGCTGGTGGCCTACCGGCCGGTGCGGCGCAAGGGCACGAGCATGTCGGCGCTCATCACGGCGATCGCCATGAGCCTGCTGCTGGAAAACCTCGCGCAGGCTATCCCGGCCATGGGACCGAACCCGCGCGTGATCTCCGACGAGATCTTCAGCACGGCACCGATCTCCATCGGCGGCGTGTCGGTGAATATGGCGGCCGTCGTCACGATCATTATCGCAGCCATCGTTATGGCGGCGCTGCAGCTGTTTGTGCAGAAGACGAAGCTCGGCCGCGCCATGCGCGCCGTGTCCGAGAACAAGGAGGCGTCCACACTTGTGGGCATCAATGTCAACCGCACGATCGTGACGACGTTTGCCATCGGCTCTGGGCTTGCGGCAGTTGCGGCGCTGATGTACTGCGCGCAGTATCACACCGTGACGACGACAATGGGGTCCATGCTGGGCCTCAAGGCGTTCGTTGCAGCCGTCATGGGCGGCATCGGCCTGATCCCGGGCGCCATGCTCGGCGGCATCGTCGTCGGCATCATCGAGGCGCTCGTGACGGCATACATCAGCTCGTCGCTGGCAAATGCCGTGGTGTTTTTGATCCTGATCGTGATGCTGCTGGTCAAGCCGGCCGGCATCCTCGGAAAGAATGTAGGTGAGAAGGTATGAATACGCTGCAAAAAAAGAAACTGCGCGGTACCGGCGTCAACTGCGGCCTGATCGTGCTGCTCTTTGCCGTGGTGCTGCTGCTTGGTCAGGTGCTCCCGGACAATACCTATCGCCGCGTGCTGGTACCGATCATCTGGCAGATGTGTATCTTCATCCTGCTCGGCACGTCGCTCAACCTCACGCTCGGCTATCTGGGCCAGCTCACGCTTGGGCACATGGGCTTTGCGGGCATCGGCGCGTATACCGCCGCGCTGAGCTCGCTCGCGCTTGAGCGCGCGGGCGTGTTCGAGGCGTCCAAGGCGGCGCCCGGCCAGCTCATTCTGGTCGTGCTCGGCTGCTGTCTGCTCGGCGCCATTTTCGCAGGGCTGCTCGGACTGCTCGTGGGCATTCCGGCGCTGCGTCTGCGCGGCGACTATCTGGCCATCGTGACGCTCGGCTTCGGCCTCATCGTCGAAAACGTCATCGCAAACCTGCCCTTTGCCGGCGGTGACGGTCTGGCGAGCGGAACGGCCAGCTCCTCGCTCTATGCCAACGGCCTCGGGCTGTCGACCTCGCTGCAGGCGAAGTATGTGTGGCTCGTGCTGGGCATCACCGTTTTGTGCATCGCGCTCATGTGCACATTCATCCGCTCCAAATACGGCCGCGCCATTGAGGCCATCCGCGACGATGAGATCGCAGCGGCGGCCTCCGGCGTGAACACGACGTACTATAAGATCCTTACGTTCGTTATCTCGGCATTCTTTGCGGGGCTTGCCGGCGGACTGTATGCCACATGCTTTTCTTCGCTCACGACGGCGAGCTTTACGTTCACCAGCGCCTCGATCTGGAATTCGACTTTCATCGTCGTCATTGTGGTCCTCGGCGGCATGGGCTCCATGACTGGCTCGGTGCTGGCGGCCGTCGCGATGTACCTGCTCAACTATGAGATCAAAAACGGCGCATGGGTGTCGGCGCTGCCGGGCTTTGTGCAGTCGCTGTTTCAGTTCCCGATGCTGATCTATGCGCTCGTGCTGCTGGTCGTCATCATTTTCCGTCCAAGAGGCATTCTGGGCACGTATGAATTTTCACTCGACCGGCTGCTGTTCGACGGCCGTCTGGCCGGGAAGAAAAAGGCCAAGGCCAGGAAGGGAGGCGCCGACGCATGACCGATACCAGACCCGTTGTGCTCAAAGCGGAGCACCTCGGCATCACCTTCGGCGGCCTGAAGGCCGTGTCGGACTTCAACATGGAGATCCATGAGGGCGAGCTCATGGGACTCATCGGTCCGAACGGTGCAGGCAAGACCACGGTCTTTAACCTGCTCACCGGTGTGTATGTGCCGACGGAGGGGGCATTCTACCTCTGCGGGCAGAAGCTCAACGGCAAGCAGACCTATCAGGTCGTAGAGGCCGGCATTGCCCGCACGTTTCAGAACATCCGCCTGTTCAAGGCCATGACGGTGCTCGACAACGTGAAGATCGCCTTCACGAAGGACATCCATTACAACCTTGCCGACAGCTTTCTGCGCACGAAAAAGTACTGGAACACGGAGCAGGAGCTGACCGACAAGGCCATGGAATACCTGCGCATCGTCCATCTGGACGACAAGGCCGGACAGCTCGCGTCCAGCCTGCCCTACGGCCAGCAGCGCAAGCTGGAGATCGCCCGCGCGCTGGCAACGAACATGAAGCTGCTGCTGCTCGACGAGCCGGCAGCCGGCATGAACCCGACCGAGACGGCGGAGCTGCTCTCGTGCATCAACACCATCCGCGATACGTTCCATGTGGCCATTCTGCTCATCGAGCACGATATGAGCCTGGTCATGCGCGTCTGTGAGCGCATCCAGGTCATCAATTTCGGCCAGACGATCGCTGCCGGGCTCCCGTCGGAGATCGCGAGCAATCAGGAGGTCATCGAGGCGTATCTCGGCGAAGAGGAGGCGGACGACGATGCTGAAGATTGAAGATCTGGAGGTGTCCTACGGCGCTGTGCAGGCGCTGCGCGGCATCAGTATGGAGGTCAATGACGGCGAGATCGTCTCGCTCATCGGCGCCAACGGCGCCGGCAAGACCACCACGCTGCACGCCATCACCGGGCTCGTGCCCATCAAGAGCGGCTCCGTGATCTACGACGGACACGACATGCGCAAGACGGACCCCAGCCGCATCGTCACCATGGGTCTTGCGCACGTGCCGGAGGGCCGGCAGGTGTTCACGCGCATGACCGTTGCGGAGAACCTTGCCATGGGCGCGTATTTCCGCAAGGACAAAAAGGCGATCGCGGGCGATCTCGAGCGGGTCTATGCCCGCTTCCCGCGTCTGAAGGAGCGCGCAAAGCAGCTCGCGGGCACGCTCTCCGGCGGCGAGCAGCAGATGCTGGCGATGGGCCGCGGCATCATGTCCGCGCCCGACCTCATCATGCTCGACGAGCCGTCCCTTGGCCTCGCGCCGCTGCTGGTCAACACCATTTTCGATACCATCCGCGAGATCAAGGCCATGGGCAAGACCATTCTGCTCGTGGAGCAGAACGCGCTCAAGGCGCTCTCCGTCGCGGACAACGCCTATGTTCTCGAGCAGGGCCGCATCACCAAGTCCGGCCCGGGCAAAGAACTGCTCAAGGACCCCGCCATCGCGGAGGCCTATCTCGGCAAGGCGGCTCGCTGAGCCGAACCATAAATTTTGGAGGTAATTCCCAATGGCTAAAACGGCACAGGATGTCATGCAGCTCATTCGTGAGCAGGGCATCAAGATGGTCGATTTCAAAATGGTCGATATCAACGGCCAGTACCGCCATGTGACCATTCCCGCCCAGAATTTTACCGAAGCGACCATGACCGACGGCATCGGCTTTGACGCCTCGAACTACGGCTACGCCGTGGTCGAAAAGAGCGACATGGTCTTTATTCCCGACCCCGCTACCGCACAGATCGACCCGTTCTGTGAGGTCTCCACCCTATCGATGACCGGCAACGCCATGATCATCGACTACCCCCACAACCGCCCGCTCGACCAGTATCCGCGCAACATCGTGCTGGCGGCGGAGCAGTATATGCGTGATACCGGCATCGCCGACACGATGCTCATTCTGCCGGAATTTGAGTTCTATCTCTTCGACGATGTAGCCTGGAAGGTCGCGCCGAACGAGATCGGCATGAGCCTCGACGCCGAGCAGGCGCATTGGAACGGCGACATCAACGGCCGCGGCGTCATCGTCCCGCGGCAGGGCCACTACCACATTGCCAAGCCGCTCGACCGCACCTACGAGTGCCGCAGCGAGATGTGCCTGCGCATGGAGGAGGCCGGCATCCCCATCAAGTATCACCACCCCGAGGTCGGCGGCGCGGGCCAGTTCGAGATCGAGCCGAAGCTCGGCGAGATGAGCAAAATGGCCGACGCGACCATGCTCATCAAGTACATCATCCACAACACCGCCCTCAAGTACGGCAAGAGCGCCACGTTCATGCCCAAGCCCGTCTACGGCGAGGCCGGCAGCGGAATGCACGTCCATATGCTGCTCTTAAAGGACGGCGAGCCGGTGTTCTCCGACGACAACGGCTACTCGCATCTCAGCCGGGAGGCCCACTGGTTCATGGGCGGTCTTCTCAAGCACATCCATTCCCTCTGCGCCATCACGAATCCCAGCACCAACTCCTTCAAGCGTCTGGTGCCGGGCTTTGAGGCGCCCGTCACCGTCGGATACGCCACGAGCAACCGCAGCGCGGTCATCCGCATCCCCGCCTACGCCAAGACGCCGAATATGCGCCGCTTTGAGCTGCGCAATCCGGACGCCACCTGCAACCCGTACTTCTGCTACGCGGCGCTGCTGATGGCCGGTCTTGACGGCATTGAAAACAAGATCGACCCGCACGAAAACGGCTGGGGTCCCTACGACGTCAACCTCTACACCCTCTCCGACGAGGAGAAGGCCAAGCTGCAGGGTCTGCCCACCTCGCTTGACGCGGCGCTTGACGCGCTCGAGGCCGACCACGACTATCTCACGAAGGGCGGCGTGTTCCCCGAAGCGCTGCTCCGCAGCTTCATCGCCGCCAAGCGCAGGGAATGCGCGGCCATGGCCGCCATCCCGCATCCCGCGGAATTCGAACGCTACTACAACCTGTAAAAAACTGCGCGCATCCATCGGGGGACCGCCTTCCGGCGGCTCCCCCCTTTGCGCGCCCGACACCACGCTCCGCGCCGCGCGGAGAGCAAAGGAGAACGATCATGGAACAAGTCCTGCTGGATCAGATCATCGCCCTGCGCGCACAGCTCCACGCCTGCGCGGAGGTCTCCGGCCGCGAGGTCGTGACAAAGCACACCCTGCTGACCTTCCTGCGCGAGCATACCTCGCTGGAGCTTCATGAGCTTGCGGGCGGCTTCTACGCCGCGCACCGTGAGCCGGAGGGCACAAAGCCCCCGGTCGCGCTGCGCGCGGATTACGACGCGCTGGCGACGCCCGAGGGCGGCGCGGCGCACCTGTGCGGTCACGACGGACATGCCGCGGCGCTGTGCGGCGTCGCGCTGATGCTTGAGGGGCAGTCCATCGGGCGCAGCGTGTTTCTGCTCTTTCAGGGCGCGGAGGAGACCGGTGCGGGCGCGGCGCTGTGCTGTGAGCTTTTTGACCGCGAGAAGGTCGACGAGATCTACGGCGCGCACAACCTGCCGGGCTTTCCGTTCGGCGCGGTGCTCACCCGCGCGGGCACCTTTGCCTGCGCCAGCCGCGGCGTGACTATTCATTTTGTTGGTAAGCCCGCCCACGCCGCCTATCCCGAGACCGGCATCTCCCCCGCTCCCGCAGTCGGACAGCTGTTGGTCGATCTGCCCGCGCTCGCCGCGCCCGAGCAGTACCGCGGCATCACGCTCTGCACCGTTATCGGCGCGCAGATGGGCGAAAAGGCCTTCGGCGCGGCGGCGGAGTCTGCCGAGCTGTGGCTGACGCTTCGCGGCGAGCACGACGACGATCTCGCGCGGCTCCGCCGCAGTGTGCTCACCCGCGCGCAGGAGCTGGCCCACAAGAACCATCTGGAGTTTTCCTTTGAAGAACAGGACATTTTTCCCGCCACAGAAAACGACGCGCTCTGCGCCAGCCGTGTCATGCGCGTGTGCCGCGGCACGCTCCTGCATGACCCGATGCGCTGGAGCGAGGATTTCGGCCACTATCTGCACCGCTGCCGCGGTGCGTTCTTCGGCGTGGGCGCGGGCGAGGATCACCCGCAGATCCACACCGAGCACTACGAATACCCCGACACGCTTCTGGAGCCGACCGTCGAGGCGTTCCGGGCGCTGCTCACCAGCGAATAAGAAAAGACCTGCGCCGCGCGGCGCAGGTCCTTTCTTTTGTTTGTTAAGGCAATACCGCGTAATGGAACAAGAGCGATTTGCGCCGCAGCTTTCATTGTGCGGTGTTGCCTTAAGCCTTTTTGCGGATGAGGATGAACGGGGTGCATTGCCCCTCCTGCCCCGCGGGATTGTCGCGCACGATCTCACAGAGCTGCTCGTCCGTCAGCGTGACGTTGCGGCACTTGCCGAGGATCACGCAGTCGATGTCGCTCGCGTCGATGATCATGGCCTTCACGCCGGTCTTTTCGTAGATCTCATCGCAGACGCCGGAGGGGTTTTCGGGATTGAGAATACCGTAGTCCACATACTCCTTGAACGAAATATCGTAGTCGATCAGACCGTCGATGCCGTCCACCTCGTGTCCGCAGACCTTGTAGAACACGCCCTTCTTGCCGAAGAGCTTCGTCACCGCCGAGCAGAAGGCCGCCAGCAGCACGCGCGGCAGGCCGCAGATCATAATGATGAGCTGCATCTTGTGCGGCGTACCCGCGCCGGGACCCGCGGGCGTGACGTGTACGAAGCGGCACAGCAGCTTCGCCCAGAAGCCGGGGTGGATGTCCTTGCGGTAAACGATGCGCTTCTGGCACAGGGCGATGACCTTCTCGCTGATGCTCAGCAGGTCGCCCTCCTCATAGAGCGGCTTGACGTAGCGCTCGATCAGGTCGATATAGTTCTCGCCGATCTGGACGAAATGTGTCTGAATGGCGTGGCGCTGATAGATGCCGGTCGAGGTCTCGATCTCAACCTTTTTGGACTCATTTGCAACAAATTCCATGAAAAATGCCTCTTTCGTGCAGGATGATCAAGTGTGCATTTATTGTACCACAAAATCCGCAAAAAGCTACTGTTATTTGCAAAAAGATAAAAATTCGGAAAAGCGCGGCGAACGCCGCGCTTTTCGCTTGCTTATTGTCCTCTCTGCGCCTGCGGCATCTCCCATGCCAGATGGTCAGTGTGGAGCAGATGATGCGATTTCTCTCCGAGGGGCTTGCCGAGGTAGTCGCGATAGAGCGCCTGCACGTCGGGATTTTCGTGCGAAAAGCGCAGCGCTTCGCCCTTGTCGAGCCGCCAGAGCACGCCGCCGCGTGCCTCCGCCAGCTCCTGCCCGTCATGAATGGGCTGACCGCCGCCGCCCGCGCAGCCACCGGGACAGGCCATGACCTCGACAAAGTCATAGCTGACCTCGCCCCGCTCAAGGGCATAGAGCAGCTTCCGCGCGTTGCCGAGTCCGCTCACCACCGCGACCTTCACCTCGCCCGCCGTGGGAATGTTGAAGCTCGCCTCCTTCCAGCCGTCCATGCCGCGCACGGCGGTGAAGGCATCGGGATCGGGGTTCTCGCCGGTCACGAGGTAGTACGCCGAGCGGAGCGCGGCGTCCATCACGCCGCCGGTCGCGCCGAACACGACCGCCGCGCCCGTGCCGCTGCCGAGCGGGGAGTCGAACTCCTCCTCCGGCAGATGGACAGGGGAAATGTGGTTCGCGCGGAGCATAATGTCCAGCTCACGTGTGGTGATGCTCACATCGACATCGGGAATGCCGTCCTCGCCGCGCATGGTCGGAAGCGCACACTCGCTTTTCTTTGCGACGCACGGCATGATGGACACGACGAACAGCCGCTTGGGATCAATGCCGATCTTCTCGGCAAAGTAGGTCTTGGCAATGGCGCCGAACATCTGCTGCGGGGATTTCGCGGTGGAAAGCTCCTCCGTCCGCTCGGGATACTGCGACTTGAGAAAGCGCACCCAGCCCGGGCAGCAGGAGGTAAACATCGGCCAGCGGTAGTCCTTTTTGTGCGTGAAGCGCTCGAGAAACTCGCTGCCCTCCTCCATGATGGTGAGGTCGGCGGCAAAGTCGGTGTCGAACACATAGTTGAAGCCCAGCTCGCGCAGAGCAGCCGCCATGCGCTTGGGCGTGGCAAACTCCGGCGAAAGGTTGAACTGCTCCGCCCAGGCCGCGCGCACCGCCGGCGCGACCTGCACGACCGTGACGGTGTTGGGGTCGTCGATGGCGTCAAAGACGATTCCCGTGTCGTCGCGCTCCCGCAGCGCCGCCGTGGGGCAATGCGTGATGCACTGGCCACAGTAGGTACATTCCGTATCCTGGATGCGGCGATTGCGCGAGGCGTCCACCGTCGCGCGGGAGCCGGTGCCGAGCAGATCCCATATCTTCACGGTCTGTACGTTCTCGCAGATCTGGATGCAGCGCATACAGGAGATGCACTTGCGCTTGTCGACCTTTTTC
>ERZ857951.141-NODE-141-length-97068-cov-5.632245_pt1 | contig 97068 bp, 64 predicted proteins | sample MGYA00519759_ERZ857951 | MGnify/ENA primary metagenome ERZ857951 (study PRJEB31778, sample SAMEA3449377) | human gut metagenome | biome: human gut; feature: human-associated habitat; material: faeces | place: United Kingdom | collected 2010/2012 ...
CGGGTGCCCTACCGGGAGTAGCCCCGACGGTTGACAAAACTATAGGAACACCCAATTACTTGGAGAGCTTGTCGACGACGCGTTCGATCTCGGCGAGCTTGGCGGCTTTGAGGTCTTCGTCGCCCGATTCGATTGCCGAAGTCACGCAGCCCTCGATATGCGCCTTGAGCACGTCGGCGTTAATGCGCGCGAGGAGCGCCTGTGTGGCCATAAGCTGCGTGGAAATATCGACGCAATAGCGGTCCTCCTCGACCATCCGCAGGATGCCGTCGATCTGACCGCGTGCCGTCTTGAGCATGCGGGTCACCGATTTGTGGTCTGCCATCATGGCGGGTCCTCGTTTCTGGTCGGGGGGGGGGTACGTGCGGGTCGTTACGCGGCGGTCACGGACAGGGCGTGGAACTTCTCGCCGGCGCCCTCGACGGCGGCAGCGAGCTGCTCAGCGGTCACGGTGTCGGCGCACTCCACCTGGACGGTCTGGGTCTCGTGATCGGCGTCGGCATCGGTCACGCCGGCTACGTTGAGCAGCGCGGTCTCGACAGTAGCGTCGCAGTGGCCGCACATGAGGCCGGAAGTCTTAATCGTGTAACGCATGGGTATTCCTCTCTGTTATGTCGGCTTTCCCAGGCACCCGACCTTGACCTTCAAGCCGTCGCTCGCGTACCAAAGTACGCGTCGCTCCTCTTTCAGGTCAATCTCGGGCACCTGGAAAACCCGTTCTAAATGGACTTAATGGTGAGCCTATTTTGCCACTTTCGGCTTAAAGGTTCGCAGGCGTAGAGCGTTGCTTACGACGCACACGCTCGACAGGCTCATGGCCGCAGCGCCAAACATCGGCGAGAGCTGCCATCCGGTGAGCGGGAAGAACACGCCCGCCGCCAGCGGAATGCCGATGCCGTTGTAGAACAGCGCCCAGAACAGGTCCTGCTTGATGTTGCGGATCGTGGCGCGCGAAAGCTCGATGGCGCGGGCGACGTCCATGAGGTCGCTGCGCATGAGTACCACGTCGGCGCCCTCCTTGGCGATGTCGGCGCCGGTGCCAATGGCAAGGCCCACGTCGGCGCGCGCCAGGGCGGGGGAGTCGTTGATGCCGTCGCCCACCATGGCGACCTTGCTGCCCGCATCCTGCAGTTCGCGCACGTGGCGTTCCTTGTCGGCGGGCAGGACGTCGGCGATGACCTGCGCACGGTCGAGTCCCACACGGTGGGCGATTGCTTCGGCAGTGACGCGGTTGTCGCCGGTGAGCATGCGCACGTCGACGCCGAGCTTGCGGAGCGCGGCGATGGCCTCGGCGCTCGTCTCCTTGACCTCGTCAGCCACGGCAATGGTGCCGGCAAGCTCGCCGTTCTTGGCAAAGAACAGCGGCGTCTTGCCTTCGGCAGCAAATTGCTCGGCAAGACCCGCGGGCACGGTAACGCCCAACTCGTTCATCAGGCACACGTTACCAGCGGCAATGGCGTTTTGCCCCTCGCGTGCCGTAACGCCACGACCGGGCACGGCAGCAAAGTCCTCGACCATGCGCGCGACGATTCCGCGCGACTCGCACTCGGCCATAATCGCCTCGGCCAGCGGGTGCTCGCTCGAGCGCTCCAACGCGGCGGCCAGCTTGAGCAGTGCCTTTTCGCTCATGGTGGGCGAGCCGTCGGCACGTGCGGCAACCACGATATCGGTCACGGCCGGCTTGCCTCGGGTGACGGTGCCCGTCTTATCGAGCACCACGGCGCCCACGCTGCGCAGGTTCTCTAGCGCCTCGGCGCTCTTAAACAGAATGCCCATTTCGGCGCCCTTGCCGGTGCCCACCATAATGGCGACGGGCGTGGCCAGACCCAGTGCGCACGGACAGCTGATCACCAGCACGGCCACGGCGGAGGTGAGCGCCTCGTTTATGCTGCCGGTCAGTGCCATCCACACCGCAAAGGTTGCGGCCGAAATCACGAACACCACGGGCACGAACACGCCGGCGACCTTGTCGGCCATGCGGGCGATGGGCGCCTTGGTAGCGTTGGCGTCCTCGACGAGCTGGATAATCTTGGCGAGCGACGTATCGGCGCCCACACGCGTGGCGCGGAAGGTAAACGAGCCCGTGCGGTTGACCGTGGCCGCATTGACAGTGTCGCCGGCGGTCTTCTCCACGGGAATGGATTCGCCGGTGAGCGCGCTTTCGTCCACGGCCGAGCTGCCATCGAGCACCACGCCGTCAACGGGGATGGACTCGCCGGGGCGCACACGCAGCACCTGGCCGGGCAGAATGGCATCGACGTCGACGGTGGCCTCGATACCGTCCTCGGCCACGACGGTCGCGGTCTTGGGTGCTAAGTCGATGAGCGCCTCGATAGCGCCGCCGGTTTTGGACTTGCTGCGCGTCTCGAGGTATTTGCCCACGGTGACGAGCGACAGGATGGTGCCGGCGCTCTCAAAATATAGGTTGTCCATGCTCGTCATCATGGCCTCGTGCACCTGACCTGCGGCTAGCTGGTCGGCCATGATGAACATGGCGTAGAGCGACCAGGCGATGGACGCGGTGGCGCCCACGGCGATGAGGGCGTCCATGGTGGGCGCGCCGTGCGCGAGCGATTTAAACCCGTTGATAAAGTAGGCGTCGTTGACGTAGGCGATGGGGATGAGCAGGACGAGCTCGGTGAGCGCGAGCGTCATGCTGTGGGTGTGGTCGGTGAAGATGCCGGGCAGCGGCCAGCCGAGCATGTGCCCCATGCCTATGTAGAACAGTGGGATGAGGAATACGATCGAGACGATGAGGCGGGTGCGCATGGCAGAGGCGGCGGCCTCCAACTTTTTGGTCGGCGACTTCATATGGGCGGCGCCGGACCTGACTTGCGCACTTCCGCTTTGGACAGCGTCGGTGCCCGTGCTGATGGGCGAGGCCGAGTAGCCCGCGCGGTCGACAGCGGTGCAGATGTCGTCGGGGGAGACCTGCGCAGGGTCGTAGTCCACCAGCATAGAGCCGGCGAGCAGATTGACCGCGACGCTTTGGACGCCGTCGAGTTTGCTCACGGCACGGTCCACGTGCGCCTGGCAGGCGGCGCACGTCATGCCGCCCACATCGAACTTATCTTGAGCCATGGCTTCTCCTTTCTGTGACGTAGTGTCGGAAATGTTAACCATCCGATACTATACACCCATACCCCCTGGGGGTGTCCAGTACAGAAATAATTTATGAGATTTCGTTACAGATGAGGATGGATGGTTGGCCGATGGACCGTCCCAACCAATCATCTCAATCTGTAACATCTAGCAGGGAAAATGACCTCTAACTGTTACAGATCGAGACATTGCGTCGAGCCACAACTTAACGTCTCAATCTGTAATATCTGGGGACCGTTTTGCCTGCTAGATGTTACAGATCGAGACAAACCATTCGAGGGTAACCCGAACATCTCGATCTGTAACAGTAAGACCGATATTTGGGTCCTAGATGTTACGGATCGAGACAATCTCGGAGCAGATGCCCCGGGCATACAACGTAAAACGCCGGGGCGCCCGCGTGATGGGCGTCCCGGCGCATGCTGGGCAGGGTTTGCGAAGCGGTAGGAGGGAGGAGAAGCCGTCCTCCCGAAACCCTTACTCCTGACGACGTTTCTTGTCGGTTAGGAAGACACCGGCGGCTACGAGCACGACACCTCCGATGACAAACGTCTCGCCGGCGAGCGCAGCATTGTCGCCTGTGGCGGGAAGTGCCGAGTTGGCGGCCGTCTTGGCGTTGCCGGCAGACGGCTTTCCAGCAACCGGCTTAGCGGCAGCCTGCGTGATCTTGGCCTGCTCGGCCTTCGCCGCCTCTTGCTCCTGGTGGGCGATCTCGTCCTTCAGGGCTTGCTCGGCGGCTACGCGTTTTGCCTTCGCCTCGTTGTAGCTGTTGAGAGCCGCGGTGTAGGCGGGCGTCGCAGCATCAAGGTCTGCCTGAGCGGTATCAAGTGCGACCTTTGCGTTATGTTCTGCCTGCTTGGCGGCGACGCACTTGGCAAAGAGGGCATTGAGCGTATCGTCCGCGTTTGCGTCAGAGCCAGTAGCAATACCGTTTTCGACGTTGATGGACTTGAGCTTTCCAAGGGCGGAGGCAGCAACGTCCGATGCAGCCTGAGAATTCTCGACCGCCTGTTCGGCGTTCGCGATGGCATCATTTGCCGCACCAAGGGCGACTCCGGCCTCAGTCACTGCTGCGTCGGCGTCCTTCTTGGCCGCCTTGGCCGCGGTAAGATTGTTGGCCGCGTTGCTCAGGGCGTCGGCATGGGCCTTCTTTGAAGCAAAGTCGTTTTTCGCCGTGGTCAGATAGCTCGCAGCGTGCTCCGCGGTCGCCACCTTGGCCTCGGCGTTGTCCTTCGCGGTGTCGAGGGCCTGCTTCTTGGCAGCCGCGTCGCGCTCCGCCTTTTCGAGAGCACTCTGGGCAGACGTCTGGGCTGCCGTGGCTTCATCAAGCGTTTGATGGGCCTTGTCAGCCTTTTCCTGAGCCGCAGCAACATCGGCAGTATACTTGGCAAGTTCCTTCTTTGCATCTTGCAGAGCCTGCTGCTTTACGAGAGTCTCTGCCTTGGCGTCATCAACCTTCTTCTGACTCTGAGCGGCTTGCTCTTGCGATGCCTTAAGCTCGGCGCGCTTCTGGTTGACGACCTGCTCTGCGGTCGCCACGTTACTTTGGGCGGCTTTGACCTGGTCTTCGGCTTCGGTAACTTTTCCGTTTGCCTTGGCGAGATTCTGCTCTGCTAGGGCAACAGCGGCGGCGGCACTTGCTACGCTGTCGTTCTTGGCGGCAAGGTTGCTGTTCGCGGTATCAACGCCTCCCTGCTTTTGAGCGACGAGGGTCTCAGCTACCTTTACGGCATTGGCTTTCGATGCCGCTGTGCTGCGCTTTTGTTCAAGGTCCGTCTTTGCGGCGGCGAGTTTTTCGCTGGCTTTGGAGAGGCTCAGCTGATACTGATCAAAGAGATTCTCGAGTTCATCGATCGAGTATTCTTTCTCGTACGAACCGTAATTGTTGTCGATCTCCAAGACGAACACATACGGCCAAAGGGTTCCGCGCGAGTTGATGCCGTATCCCATGGTTTTGGCGTTAGGTTGTACGATATTCAAATAATGGCCGACGGTGCCAAAACCCACGCCTTGGGCTCCGAATTCGGTACCGTGACTCCAGAAAGTCTTCCAAGCATCTTTGGGGGCAACGTTGCCAAGGCCGGCTTTCGCTGCAGCATCGTCAAATATTTTCTTTTCGCCATCAACCCATTGGTGCGCGATGTTTTCTTTCGTGCTGAAGTTCCAAGCGGCATTTTCAAATCCGGCATAGTCTGAGTGCCCCTTCGTTGCGTCGGAGTAATTGGAATCAGACTGAGCGATTGCCATTTGCTCTGCCGTCACCTTAAGCTCGCTAAGACCGACGCTTTTGCGATATTCATTAATCTCGCGCAGCTTGTCAAACGATAGCTTGGCGTTGTCGAGTGACGTGCCGTCTTTTTTATCGCCAATGGTCGTCGGGTTTTTATCGCTCTGCCTATAGATGATGTTTGCAGCGTCGTTGGCACCGATGGACTGGTAGAAGCCGATGACACTCTGCGCCTCCGCCGTCGTTGCCTTATCGGTTGCCGCCTTGCACGTATCGTATGCTTTCTGTGCATCGATAACGGCTTGATCGGCGGCCGCCTGGTTTGCCTTGGCAGTATCGAGCGCCTTGTCTGCCTGCTCCTTCTCGGCTTTTGCCTGGTCGACTTGTTTCTGAGCGGCCTTTGCTTTCTCCAATTCGGTAGCATGTGCCTGCTTTGCCGAGGTCAACTCCGATTGCGCCGCATCGGCTTTCGTCTGGGCTGCCGTTACATCATTTTCGGCTGCTGCGACTGTCTGCTTCTTGGCTTCGAGCTCGCTTTCGGCACCGGTGAGGGCGTCCTGCTTGGATGCAACGTCGCTATTTGCCTGAGAAAGGCCTGCTTCGGCAGCCGCCTGCTGCTGCTTCGCCTGGTCGAGTGCGCTTTGGGCGGCATCGACCTTTGCCTGGGCGGCGTCATACTCCGGGCCCTCGGCGCCTGCCTTTGCGGCCGCCAAATCGGCTTGTGCACTGTCATACGCTGTCTGTGCCGCGACTACCTTACCGTCCGCGGCGGTCTTTTCCTGCTGAGCGGAAGCCAGCGTGCCTGCCGCTTTGTCGTAAGCGCTCTGCGCGGCGCTCTGAGCCTGCTGGGCATCGGCGAGCGCGGAATCGGCAGTGGCCTTCGCAGCCTTTGCTTGGTCCAGAGCGGCCTGCGCATCTGCGGCAGCCTGCTCGGCGACCTTGATTTCCTCCGGCGTTGCGTTGGCGGCTGCCTTCTGGGCTGCCTCGAGCTTGGCCTGCGCATCGGCTGCCGTCTGCTTTGCGGCATCAAGGACCTTCGACTTGTCCTCGGCGTCGGTCTTGGCTGCATCGAGCTTTCCTTGGGCATCCTTCAGCGTGGCACTGGCGCTGTCGGCCGCCTTGACGCTTTCATCGAGCTGGCGAGCATATTCGGCGCGCGCGGCGGCCTCTGCCTGCGAATTATCGGAGACGGAGGCGTCATAGGTGCTTTGTGCGTTGTCGCGGGCCGCCTGCTTTTCGGTATAGGGGGCAGCCACCGTGTCGTAGTCGGATTTGGCGTCTGCCTCGGCAGCCTTTGCGGCATCGATCGCAGCCTGCAGGTCGGCAATCTTCTGGGCGTTTGCCTTTACTGCGGAGCTTGCCGCCTCGCCGGCGTGGACAGCAAGCGGCGACATGATCGCGTCCTGTGCCGTGGTATCACTCGCATCGTTGGCAAATGCCGAGAACGGCGCGAGCAGCGTCGAGCCAGTCATAGCGATGGTGGTTGCCGCGGTGACGGCGAGTCGTGTTGCCTTGTGGCCCGAGAATGTGGGGCGAGGCTCGGTGCCGCCTGAGACTTCCAAGTGTTTAGGTGCGTACTTTGCCATTTCTTCTCCCAATCGTTGAAGGGGTACCTATGACAATTCGTACGTTACGACCGCCGAAAGGGTTCCTGTTGCGCAACATTGGCAAGGAAATATCGACACACTTGAATCACATTTACGAGGCGAAGTTCTCGGCAAGCTAATGTCTCGTTCTGTAACATCTAGAGAGGTTTTTGACCCTTTACTGTTACAGATTGAGATGTTGTCTCGCAGGGTTGGGGTTTGTCTCGATCTGTAACATCTAGACCTGTATCTGCCGAGTTAGTGTTACAGATCGAGACAATTGACGGGGAGGGGTCCCGTCACGGCAAGACGCCCGCCGCCTAGATGCAGAACCCGGGGATCACACAGGTTAGCTTGTTTGGCTTTTCCGCAGGCGTTGCGTACGTAAAGACGTCGCCGTCGTGTCCCACGCGATTCATATAGAGTGTGCCTTCGCTCTCCGATGTGTCGGGGCTCACCGTGCGCTCCCACCAACAGGTGTCCTTGCCCTTCCACTGGCGGACCATCGTCTCGTTCGTGGAATACGGGCTCACCTTGAGCTCGCGGAAGAGCTGATACTCCTTGCCCTCGCCGTTGTAGATGTCTGCCAGGTAGTGATAGTCCTCGGCAAACGAATCGGGCGGTTGCGTACCGCACAGCTCGACCATGGCGGGCAGCCAAAGGGTTGCGGGCAACTCGCTCAGACACGATACACTGTTGGCGGCGCCAACGTTATTCGAGATCTTTTTGACAGACTTGATGAGCGCGCGCAACTCGTTGGGCAGCAGCTTAAGGCCGTCGCCGTCGAGCCACTCTCGCAGCTCGCAATCTGCCCAGCCGGCGCTCGGCGGTTCAGTCGCAGCATCGCGCTCGGCAATACCCGCATCGAACATAAACGTCAGTCCGGCCTTGCCTGTACCGTCCAGAAGTTCGTCGTGGCGGATGCCCACAAGCTGAGCGCCGACCTCCAGCCCGTTGGCGAGCTTCACACGCTTGGTGCACGGATAGGGGATATGCCCATCAACGTCGAGCAGGTGGTAGCGCTTGGCAATCTCGCGTGCCTCGCTACGGGTCTCGGCGGCCTTTATCTTGAGCGAAATCTCCTGCAGCTGAGCCCAGGTGTAGTCGTCAAGCGAACCGCGGATGCCGTCCAGGTAGTCGGGGATGCCAAAGCCATGGGTTGCCGCCCCGATAACGCCGAGCCCCGCAACGGCTGCAACGACGCCGCCGATGACAAAGCGGCGGCGGGTCATGGCATCGTGACGGGCCTGCTCCAGGATCTCTCGTGCGCGCTCGCCGGCGACGTCGACCTTAAGGTGCGTGCCGGAATCGATATCAATTGCGGCCTCGTCTCCTGCACCCTCGCGGTCCTCAGATTCTGCAGCGGGGAGGTATGTCGAGAGCACCTCGAGCATCTGCTGCTCGGTAGGGCGATCGCCCTGTTCGACCGAGATGCCTTTCATGATGATCTGGACAAGCGCTTTGTCGCCCTCGCATCGCGGCTCGAGCGGTGCCGGCTTGGTCTTGGTCTTTATGAGGTAGAACGAGCCGGTTGCCGCAGCGCCCGTCGACTCGACGTCGAACGGCTTACGACCGCTGTAGAGCTGGTACAGAATGCTCGAAAGCGCATAGACGTCGATCGCGGGCGAGCGACGAAGGGCCGTGATGCCTTCGATATCCTGCGTGAGCATTTCGGGCGCGGCGTATGCGGGCGTGGCAAAGCGCCAGATGTCGGCGCGCCGGGTGATCGTGTCGTCGCCGAGAGCCATGGTCGCGGAGCCCATGTCGATGAGGCAGGGGTCAAAGGAGCAATCGGCAATCTGCTGCTCGAGCGTTCGGCTGGTGGTGCGGAACATGATATTGGCGGGCGACAGATCGCGATGGATGACCGGGTTCACGAGGCCTTGGGTCATCAAGAGCGCACGAAGCACGGCGTTTCCGACGGCGGCGACCATCTGGGTGGTCAGCCCGCCCGAGGCGTCGTGCGGAAGCAGGGGCAGCGCCTGCTTGAGTGAGGTGCCCTCGACCCACTCCATGAGGATGAGCGGGTCGTCCTCGCATGAACCGTAGCCATAGACGCGCGGAAATCCGCGCAGGTGCGAGACGGTACACAGATGACGGTACTCCTCGAACAGCGCGGCGGTGTTGGCCAGGTGAGCGGCCGATTGCTCGGCGGAGCGGTCGGGGGCGTGGCCGGAAAGGATGGCGTTGTCTTTGAGTAGCTTGACGGCAAAGACCTCGCCGCTCGTGTTGGTCGCGCGCAGCACGTGCCCGATGTTGCCGTTGTTGCGGTGGGCCGTCTGGAGAATAAGCGTCATAAACCGACGCTTGGCGTCGTCCTCGGCGCTGGGGTCGACCGCCACGGCGGTGTCGAACGTGTCAAGACGGATGAGTTTGTCGCCATAGGCGCTATCGGTAGTATCCATGGCGTTCCTTTGTCTAGCATGGGTTGCTGCGCGTATACGTGGGCAGTGTGGATATCGGTAAAGTACCATGATAGCCACACTGCCCACGTATACCGCTGAGTATTGTCGTTTACGACGCAGAAGGTAGAAGACGAAAGACGGACGGCGACCGTCTTTCGATCGCCGTCCGCGCTAGTCCACAATGACAAGGAATGTCGTGTAGAGACCCAGATGGAGCCTGTCGCTGTTTTCGATTTCCACCGGGGGATAGACTTTGCCGGGCTCGCGTTGGTCGCGCGGCGGCTCGATTACGATATCGCCGTCGCCCGCGCCCGATTCGAGCACTGTGCCGTTGGTCGACCCAAGGCCCTGGGCGTACCAGTGTCCGCCTTCGAGCCAAATGCGGAGATGCTCGCGCGATGCATCAGCGCCTACATCGGTGATGCTGGGCGAGGTTTTGGGCAAGGACCCAATTACCGTGCCGCGCGGATCGCGTGTGAGGGGATGGATTTGCATGTCGGCGCAGTTGTCGGCATGGGTTCTGAGCAGACCGAGGTTGGGGGCGACAGTGCGCGGCTGCTCCAGGCTGCTCATAAAGCCACGTCCGACGGTAGTTTCGGTGGTGCCAAAGTGCCCGCCTGTCTTGCTGTCGCAAAAGCGCTCGACGGTGGCCACGCCTTGGATGGGGTCAGCGAGCGCCCCCGTTGCCACAAAGAGCATAAGGTAAAGCGTACTCTTCTCGCGCACGGCATTGCCGTCAAAGTTGTCGATGTGATTGAGGGCATTTGCATATAGGCGGCTGTCCAGCTTGTAGCTGGCGAGAGCCGACATCATTTCGTTGGCGGCCGGGCCGCGATAGTGCTCGGCGATTGCCTGATAGGCGGACTCGCCGCCGCCGAGCTTGCTGCAGATTGCCGCGGAAAGATTGAGCGTGGTGACGGCAAAGTCGCTGTAGATGGCGGGCGCGCACTGGTCAGGCTCGCGATGGACGATGTAACGGGTGAGATACGAGCGGTTGGAAGAGCATTTCTCGAGCAGGGTACTGCCGAGATAAGAGTTTCCATTGATGAGCATTCGGGCGATCTCGAGATGTTTAAGACCGCCGAACGAGCGAATATCGTTATAGAGGACCGAGCAAGGCGTCTCTGCTGCCACGGATACCTCCTTTGATTGCTTCCTAGCCAATAAGGCGATAGGAATTAATGGCCCCCGGTGGGCGACGTATTAAATGGCTGCGCAATATGTAGCGTAACCAAAGCAACATTATAGGCCACATGTTCGAAATTGCAGGAAGACCGAGAGATTTGGTTTGGACTGGACGGAAATCCCTCTCTGTCTTGTTCTGTAACATTTGGCCCCGGTTTTGCTCCGTAATTGTTACAGATTGAGACAATCAGCCGGGCCCACCTCGGGCCCGCCGCGTCCGCCTCGTCATCTGTGGTTTACGTGGGGGCATACGGAGTACGGGTATACTAACCCGCGGCGAATCTGCTCCATCGCTTAGAGCTGCTGCGTCTGGACGGCGCGTGATAGGGCTGCCAAAGCGATCGCCAGCGTGCTGAGCAACGTCCTCTCTGTGCGCACCCGTTTTTGTATGTATCAGCGCACTACCAAGCACGCCCGCGCGGCCGCATGCCGCGTCCATCGCGCGTGCAGATAAGGAACAACAACATATGCGTAATTCTGTATCCGACGTCACCGACGCCGAGATCCTGGACGAGACCCGCGAGGCCATGACCCAGGCTGCCTTCGACGCGGCCGATGAGGCCAATGCTGCCCAGGCCGTCGAGTCCGCTACCGAGAGCCTGCCCGCCTTTGACGAGCTGGGCCTTTCCGACGAGATGCTTCGTGCCATCGAGAACCTGGGCTACACGGCGCCGACGCCCGTGCAGGCCGGTTCGATTCCTGTGGTGCTCGAAGGCCGCGACCTGCTTGCCGCCGCTCAGACCGGCACCGGCAAGACGGCTGCCTTTTTGCTGCCGACCATGAACAACCTGGAGCACATCGCTCCGCCCAAGCCTGTGCGCGAGCGCAGCGGCCGCAACCGCCGTCGCGGCGCTAAAAAGCCCGAGGGCAACGGCCGCGGCCCCGTGATGCTCGTCATCACCCCCACGCGCGAGCTTGCCCAGCAGATCGACGAGGTCGCGAGCAAGATCGCCGACGTCACCGGTCATGTCGCCGTGACCGTCGTGGGCGGCGTGAGCTACAAGCCGCAGACCGCTGCCCTCAAGTACGGCTGCGACATCCTGGTCGCCACGCCGGGCCGTTTGGTCGATTTGATCGAGCAGGGCGCCTGCCACCTGGACGAGGTCAAGGTGCTGGTGCTCGACGAGGCCGACCGCATGCTCGACATGGGCTTTTTGCCCGCCGTCCGCCGCATTGTGCGCGAGACGCCGGCCGAGCGCCAGACGCTGCTGTTCTCGGCCACACTTGACGAGGAGGCTGTGGGCGAGATCACCGACCTGGTGAGCGACCCGGCTCGCGTGGAGATCGCACCGGCCACGTCGACCGCCGACACCGTCGACCAGTTTGTGTTCCCGGTGTCCATCGAGGCCAAGAATAACCTGTTGCCCGAGTTCCTCAAGAAGGAGGGCCCGGAGCGCACCATCGTCTTTATGCGCACCAAGCATCGCGCCGACAGCTGCTGCCGTCGTCTGGAGCGTAAGGGCATCAAGGCCGCCGCGATTCACGGCAACCGCAGCCAGGCCCAGCGCGAGCGTGCCCTTTCGGCCTTCCGTGATGGCACCGTCGACGTGCTGGTGGCGACCGACGTGCTTGCCCGCGGCATCGACATCAGCGATGTGCGCTACGTCGTGAACTTTGACGTGCCGGCCGAGCCGACCGACTACATCCACCGTATTGGCCGTACGGGCCGCGCCGGCGAGCTGGGCTGGGCCATCACGTTTGTGACCGAGCAGGACGTGGACGAGTTCTACGAGATCGAGAAGCTCATGGACAAGACCGCCGACATCTACGAGGCCGGCGACCTGCACGTGGGTCCCAACCCGCCCGCGGTTGACCCCGAGCGCGACCCTGCCGCCTTTAAGGTGAAGAAGAAGACCAAGCGCGGCAAGTCCAAGAGCAAGAAGAAGCTTGAGCAGGCACGTCGCGACGGCAAGCGCAACGGCGATAACTACGGCGATGTGGCCGGTCGTTCCAACCGCGGTCGCGATGAGCGTCGCGGCGACGGCGAGCGTCCGAGCCGTCCCAAGCGTGGCGGCAAGACCCGCGTGCGCGAGGGCGTTCAGGCTCGCGTGGACGAGGCTGTGGAGAGCGTGGCCCGCGAGGTAGCTGCTGAGGAGCGTGCTGGTGCTGGTGCCGCTGAGCAGCCTGCGCGCGGTAACCGTGCCGAGCGTCGTGCCAAGCAGTTCCAGGGCGAGGCACACCGCCGCCGTCGTGAGGACGAGGATCGCGGTGGCCGTCGTCGTGTCGAGCGCGAGGACGAGGGCCGTGGTTCGCGCGGTGGCAAGCGCGGCTCGGGTGACCGTCGTCGCTCCGGTCGCGATGGCGAGCGCGGTGGCCGCGATGAGCGTCGCGGCGGCGAGCGTCACGAGGGTGCTCGCGGCAATGGCGGCCGCAGCGGTGCCGGTCGTTCGAATGAGTCGCGCGATCGTCGCGACCCGCGTGCTAGTCGCGATCGTCGCGATGACTGGCGCAACTACGACGACACCCGCGAGGAGCGTCGTGGCGGCTATCGTGGCGGGCGTGGCGGCAACCAGGCCGGCTCCCGTGGCGGCCGTGCCGGCGGTCGCGATAACCGTGGCAGCTATGGCAACAGCCGTGGTGGCAAGCGCGGCGGCAGCTCCCGTCGCCCCGGCGACGGCGGCGGCAAGCGCAAGTAAGATGCGCATCGCGCGCTAGCGTGAGACAAGCTAAGGGCCCGAGCAAACAACGCTCGGGCCCTTTTGTTTGCCGTGTCCATCGCTAATTCAAACGTGATTTTCTCGGGAATGCATCTGGGGGATGCTGAGGACCTATTTTCCGCCATGCAGCAATGGGTCCTATGGGGTGCGCCGTGCATTTTTTGGAGTATTCTGCAGTTCGAGTTGTCTGCATATGATTCGACGTCGCCAACGGTGGCCTTCGGATATCCCTAGCGAGCGTTCCGAGTCAGATTTCGCCGTTTTCCGGAGCAGGGGCGCGTCATTCTCGCCATGTCGGGACTTAGAACGATACGGCGCCCTACAGTTTTGCCCACCCGCGGCGGTGCTGGTGCGGTCACGTTGCAGAATACTCCGTTTTTTGCACGGGTCAGGATGGGGTACCTCAGGAGAACGCGGCGATATCCCGTAAATATATACAATCTGTACCGTAATTTATACAAAACGAAGAGGCAGACAGCGCAGGGTGGGCGCATTGGGGTGTTTGGTGCACCAAAACGGGGATCCCACGCGCCGTATACTCTGTCTGAATGTGAAAACGGCTTGACGCGTTGCCGGGCGTAGGAGGAGGGTGCCTCGATGAGCGTATTCGAAATTGTGTTTAGTCCGACGGGTGGAACGCGGAAGGTGTCTGGCCTTGTGGCCGGGGCGCTGGACAAAAAGACCGTTACCGTCGATCTGACCGATAGCGGGCTAGATTTCAGCGCTGTCTCGATGACTGAGGACGACGTGGCCGTAATCTCTGTGCCAGCGTATGCCGGTAGAATCCCGGCTGTGGTGGCTGACCGGTTAGGCATGGTGCGCGGCAACGGGGCTCGGACTGTTTTGGTTTGTGTATACGGAAACCGCGCGTTTGAGGACACGCTCGTAGAGTTGGAGGACGTTGCGAAGCATGCGGGATTCCGGGTGATCGCGGCGGTTGCAGCCATTGCAGAACATTCCGTTGCGCGACAGTTTGCTGCTGGGCGACCGGATGCGCAGGATGCGGCGCAGCTCGCAGAGTTTGCGCAGCAAATTCAGCAAAAGCTGTTGGCTGAGGATGCGTCCGAGCCCTCTATCCCCGGCAATCGTCCTTATAAACAAGCTGGGGGTCACCGCATGGCACCCGAGGCAACAGAGGAATGCGTCTCCTGCGGTGCATGCGCCGCGGCGTGCCCCGTTTGTGCTATCGACAAGGGCGACCCCAAGCGAGCAGCTGGCGAGGCGTGCATCTCCTGCATGCGCTGCATCGCCGTATGTCCGCGAGGCGCTCGCAAGCTTGATCTCAACAAGCTATCCGCTGTTCCCAGATGCTGAGCAAGGTTTGCGTCGTGCGGAAGGAATGCGAGCTCTTCATCTAACGCATGCGAAATTGCTGCAAGGAGTGTCCCTGGGTACTGGCAGTAAAGGAACGTCCCTAAGTGTCGCTTAAATACCGTTTATCGAAGAATAAATACCGCTCACCGGTCATAATGACTATTCTGGCTTTGCTGTTGCCTACAATAACCCCCGTAAAAAGAAATGCGGAAGGTTACCGAGTCCCTCGGACGTGGGCCTAACCAAAGTCTTTGAACGGGTGTGTCTCTATGGATGCATTCGCTTGATTTTGGTTGGGCTATATTTATGAAGGGACATGCCACCATGGGTTTCTTTTCTCGCCTGATGGGCGGTTCGGATGAGCAGAAGACTGCAACCTCCGAGTTCGAAATCCTCGCTCCCGTTTCCGGCGAGCTTGTTCACCTAGAAAAAATCAACGATCCCGCTTTTAGCAGCCGTGCAGTGGGCGATGGCGTTGCTGTGGTTCCCCAAGAGGGAACGGTGTGCGCTCCTGTCTCCGGTACCGTCGCGGCACTGTTCCCGACCGAGCATGCACTGGGCATCATGTCCGACGACAGCTCTGCTCAGGTGATGCTGCATATCGGAATCGACACTGTTAAACTTGAGGGCAAGGGCTTCCATGCGCTTGTTGCCCAGGGTGATCACGTTGACGCGGGCCAGCCCCTCGTCGAGGTCGATTTCGACGTGGTTCGCGCTGCCGGTTTCGATCCTACGGTCTTCGTTATCGTGTGCGAGCGTTCGGAGAACTCGACTCTTCGCGAGCATGCTTCCGGCCCTGTTGCTGTTAAAGAGCCTGTCGTCTGGCTTTCCGAGTAAATTCTTGTGGTGGGTACCGTGGTTATCAAGCGAGTTTTCAACAATAACGTCGCAATGGTCACTTCGGACGATGGCTCCGAGCTCATCGTCATCGGCCGAGGCCTCTGCTTTGGCCGTCATGCCGGCGACGCTATCGATGAAGCATCGGTCGAAAAGACCTATGCGCTGCAGGAGGGCACTTCTCAGGATTCGCGTACGATTGACCGCTTGGCACATCTTTTGGAGTCCATCCCCACCGTCAACCTCGTGATTGCCGAAGACATTGTTCAGATGCTCCGTCGAGAGCTCAATGTCGACATTAACGATAAGATCCTCATCGCTCTCGCAGACCATATCGGCCTTGCTTTGGAGCGCGAGCGCAAGGGCGTCTCCTGTGAGAATCCGTTGCTGCTCGAGATCCAGCAGTTCTATCGCAAGGAGTATGCGCTTGCGGGCCGTGCGCTGCAGATTATCAAGGAGTATATGGGCATCCAGATGAGCGAAGAAGAGCAGGGTTTTATTACGCTGCATATCGTCAACGCCACCATGCCGCAACGCTCCGACCGTCTCATCATCTCGGTCCAGCTTGTTCGCGACGTGCTCGCGATTGTTTCCGAACGCTATGCCACGACCCTCGACGACACCTCGCTGCCTTACGAACGCTTCGTTCGCCACCTGCAGTTTTTCGCACAGCGAGCGCTCGATCCCGCGGCCGGGCAAATCAATGGCGGCGCGCTGTTCCGAATCGATGAAACGGCGTATCCGTGTGCATTTTCGTGCGCAGATGCCATAGCCGCCCACTTGTCGTCTACCTATAACGTTGTCGTTACCGATGCCGAGAAGAGTTATCTCGCATATCACATTGTTAACCTGCTTGGAGAACCTGGTCTCTAGGCATAACGTGCCCATACATCGATTGATATAAGGCAAGGCTCACGGTCTTGTCCAGGGCACATCTGTCTTAATTTGCGGAAAAGGAAGGGGAGTACCGCTATGACCGCAAAAAAGAAGTTCAATTTCAAAGCGCCGTTGGAGGTGTTCGCGAAGTCAATCGTCCAGCCGATGATGTATCTCTCGGTTGCCGGCATTCTGCTCATCGTGGGCATCATTCTAACCAACAAGACCATCTGCGCCATGATTCCCGTGCTGGGCTCCGGTCCGTTCCAGCTTGTGGGCGCCGTTGTCTATCAGTCGCTGATGTTTATCATCAACAACCTCTCGATTCTGTTCTGCGTGGGCATCGCCGGCGCCATGGCAAAGAAGAACAAGGGCCATGCTTCGCTGATCGCCCTGATGTCGTTCTTCCTGTTCCTTCAGGCCAATAACATCGTGCTCAACGCCACCGGCTCTCTTGCCGAAGCGAGCGGCATGCTCGGCCTTACCGGAACCGGCCAGAGCACCGTTATGGGCATTCAGGTGCTCGATACCGGCGTGTTTGGCGGCATCATCCTGGGCTGCATCACTGGTGCCGTGTTCAACAAGTACTCGAACAAGCAGTTCCCCATTGCCCTTTCGATGTTCTCGGGCGTTCGCTTCCCGTTCCTGATCATGATCATCATTTCCTGGATCATGGGCGCTGGCTTCTGCATCGTTTGGCCTCCGGTTCAGGGCGCCATCTCCTCCGTTGCCGGCATCATTAAGGAGTCGGGCAACATCGGTCTGTTTATCTACGGCATGCTCAACAAGCTGCTCGTTCCCACCGGTCTGCATCACCTCATCTACACCCCGTTCCAGTTCTCCGATGTGGGCGGCACCCTGACGCTGGGTGATCAGGTTATCGCCGGCGCCTATCCCATCCGTGTTGCCGAGATGGCAATGACGGGCCAGCCCTTCTCCGATAGCACCTACTTCAACAGCTACACCTTCAACAACCTGTGGCCCTACATCGGTATCGGTCTCGCCTTTATCTTCACCGCTTACAAGGGGAACAAGGATAAGACCAAGGCTGTTATCATCCCGCTGATCATCACCGCCGTGCTCTCCTGCGTGACCGAGCCCATGGACTTCCTCTTTGTCTTTGCCGCTCCCGTGCTCTTTGTCGTACACTCGGTTCTTTCCGGCATCTTCCTGGTTCTGCTCAAGGTCCTCTCCGTGCCCGCTTCGACTGCAGGCGGTATCATCAACATCGTGGTTTCCAACCTGGTCCTCGGTGTCGACAAGACCAACTGGCCGGTTATGCTGGTGCTTGGAGTCGTCAACGCCGCTCTGTACTTCTTCCTCTTCACCTTCCTTATTAAGAAGCTCAACCTCCACACCCCTGGTCGCGAGGAGGAGTCCGAGCTCGCCGAGTCCGTTGCCGAGGGCGAGGCCGCCGCGTCTGTTGCGGTGAAGCAGGGCGCTGTTGCCGCAGCTCCCGCAGAGGGCGTCGATGCGGGTATTGCCGACCTGGTCGCAGGTCTTGGCGGCAAGGACAACATCGAGGAGCTCGAGAACTGCTTTACGCGTCTCCGCGTGAACGTTAAGAACCCGGACCTCATCGATGAGAACCTCATCAACCACGTGCCCAACAGCGGCATCAACCGCAACGGCAACAATATCCAGATCATCTTTGGCATGAAGGTTGCCGAGATGCGCGACAAGGTCGAAAACGCAATTGAGAAGGAGCAGTAAACAATGATCATTACTCTGTGTGGTGGCGGATCCACCTTTACCCCCGGCATCGTCAAGTCCATCGCCCTGCGCAAGGACGAGCTCGACGTTGACGAGATTCGCCTGTACGACATCAACGAGGAGCGCCAGCGCAAGATTGGCGTGCTCGTGGACTGGATTCTGCACGAGGACCTTGGCCTGGACATCAAGCTTACGGTGACCACCGACAAGGAGACGGCTTTTACCGACGCGAGCTTCGTGTTTGCCCAGATGCGCGTGGGCGGCTACGCCATGCGCGAGCAGGACGAGAAGATTCCGCTGCGCCACGGCTGCGTGGGTCAGGAGACTTGCGGTTGCGGCGGCCTTGCCTACGGCATGCGCACCATCTTCCCCATGGTCGAGCTGATCGATGACGTTGAGAAGTACGCCAAGAAGGACTACTGGATTCTCAACTACTCCAACCCTGCCGCCATCGTCTCCGAGGGCTGCCGTGTGCTGCGTCCCAACGCTCGCATCATCAACATCTGCGACATGCCGATCGCGATCATCGACGTGGTTTGCGCCGCGCTCGATATCGACAAGAAGGATGTTGAGTACGATTACTTTGGCCTCAACCACTTTGGTTGGTTCACCTCGATTCGCCACAAGGGCGAGGAGGTGCTCCCGCAGCTGCGCGAGTACATCAAGGAGCATGAGATCCTGCTGCCCGATTCTTACCTCAAGGGCATGGGCTCGCTCATGGCAAAGAAGCCCGAGGAGGCCGCCGACGAGCACCCCGAGCAGAACCGCCACACCAAGGGCAGCTGGTACTACGTCTGGAAGGGCGAGTACGAGATCATGGAGTGCTTCCCGGAGTACCTGCCCAACACGTACCTGAACTACTACCTGCAGCAGAAGGAGTTCGTCGAGCATTCCAACCCCGAGCGCACCCGTGCTAACGAGGTTGAGGAGACGCGCGAGAAGAACCTCTTCGACGGCATCGACCACTACGAGAAGACGGGCGAGATCGACGAGAGCACGTTCTATGCGGGCAGCCACGGCGACTGGATTGCCGACCTGGCTATCGCTCTGAAGAACGACACCAAGCAGCGCTTCCTGGTCATTTGCGAGAACAAGGGCGCTATCCCCAACATGCCCTACGACGCTATGGTCGAGCTGCCTGCCTACATTGGCAAGAACGGCCCCGAGGTCATCAGCCGCGACAACATTCCGCTGTTCCAGCAGGGCCTCATGATGCAGCAGCTGAACTCCGAGAAGCTTGTGGTCGAGGCCACGATCGAGGGTTCTTACGAGAAGGCGCTTAAGGCCTTTACACTGAACAAGACCGTGCCGTCGATGAAGGTCGCCAAGGAGGTTCTCGACGACATGATCGAGGCCAACAAGGACTTCTGGCCCGAGCTTAAGTAAAAGCAACAGGGTCGCTGGTCGCATACCTAGAGCAATGCCCCGTCCACGTGATTGCGTGGGCGGGGCATTGTCATTTGGTAACGCGTTTTATCAAATATGGTATTTATCTGCGGTAATGTTCTTTTTCACCGCTGAGGGTGACATTTCATGCCGCCTGCCGAACTGCGTGGAGACCTAACAACTTTTTAGGTCAGTGTTGTGCGTGTAGCAATTTCGCCCGGCCTCGCCTCCGGGCTGCCGCATGAGAGGGGATCTTATGGCTCGACTGCATGTAATGGAACGCAGCCACGCTCAGGCCGTCATGGACGACCTGCACGATGCGCTCGGACGTCGTCTGGCGGTGAGTTCGCTCGCCCCGTGTCCCGTTGAGTTTACGGCAGCGCTCGTCAACCTGTGCTCCACCCAGAGCTGCGGCAAGTGTACGCCGTGCCGTGTGGGCCTGAGCGCGCTGAGCGACCTGCTCGCCGATGTGCTCGAAGGGCGCGCCGATGAGTCCACGCTCAACCTGATTGAGCGCACGGCCCGTACCATCTACCTTTCGAGCGACTGCGCCATCGGCTACGAAGCTGGCGCCATGGCACTCACGGCTATCCGTGGCTTCCGCGACGATTTTGAGCATCATATCCGCGAGCACTCCTGCGGCTTTGACCGCGAGGCCCGCGTCCCGTGCGTCTCAGGCTGCCCGGCGCACGTCGACATTCCCGGGTACATTTCGCTCGTCGAGGCCGGCCGCTATGCCGATGCCGTCAAGGTCATCCGCAAGAACAATCCGCTGTCGCTCGTCTGCGGCCTGGTGTGCGAGCATCCCTGCGAGATGCACTGCCGCCGCGGTATGGTCGACGACCCCATGAACATTCTCGCCCTCAAGCGTTTCGCCGTTGAGCATAGCGACCTCAACGATTACAAGCCCAGCGTGGCCGACAACACCGGCAAGCGCGTCGCCGTGATCGGCGGCGGCCCGGCCGGCCTTTCCTGTGCCTACTACCTGGCCGTGATGGGCCACAAGGTGACCATCTTTGAGCAACGTCACCACCTGGGCGGCATGCTGCGCTATGGCATTCCCAGCTACCGTCTGCCGCGCGAGCGCCTGCAGGCCGAGATCGACTGGATCTTGAGCGCCGGCATCGACGTGGAACTCGACCACTCTGTCAACGGCGAGGAGCTTGCCCGCCTGCGCGACGAGTTCGATGCCGTCTACCTGGCCATTGGCGCCCACAGCGATAAGAAGCTCGGCCTTCCGGGCGAAGATGCGCTCGGCGTGGAGTCGGCCGTCAAGATGCTGCGCGCCATCGGTGATGACGAGCTGCCCGACCTGAGCGGCCAGCGCGTGTGCGTCATCGGCGGCGGTAACGTGGCCATGGACGTGGCGCGCTCCGCCGTGCGCTGCGGTGCCGAAAAGGTGAGCATCGTCTACCGCCGTCGCATCTGCGACATGACGGCCCAGGACGCCGAGATCGCCGGCGCCCAGGCCGAGGGCTGCGAGGTGCTGGAGTTGACCGCCCCGCTCGCTATCGAGACGGGCGAGGAAGGTCGCGTGAGTGGCCTGCGCGTGCAGCCGCAGATTATCGGCGAGCCCCGTCGTGGGCGTCCGGCCCCGCGTGCCGCCGCCACGCCCGAGCGCGTCATTCCCTGCGAGCGCGTGTTTGTGGCCATTGGCCAGGACATCGATTCCAAGCCGTTTGAGGACATGGGCATCGCTTGTAAGTGGGGCTGCGTGGTCACCGATTCGGATGGCGCCGTGCCCAACTTCGATGGCCTCTTTAGCGGCGGTGACTGCCAGACCGGTCCCGCCACCGTCATCCGTGCCATCAACGCCGGCCGCGTGGCTTCGGCAAATATCGACCGCTACCTGGGCTTTGACCACAAGATCAAGCTCGAGGTCGAGCTGCCGACCGTCCAGTTTAAGGGCAAGCATGAGTGCGGCCGCTGCGAGCTGGGCGAGCGCGAGGCCGGCGAGCGTATTCACGATTGGGATCTGGTCGAGCAGGGCCTTACCGAGCAGGAGGCGCGCCAGGAGGCGAGCCGCTGCCTGCGTTGCGATCACTTTGGCTTTGGCGCGTTCCGCGGAGGGAGGAACCTGGAATGGTAGAGCCCAACAACACCACCGTCAGCGACAACACCGAAAACGGAGCGCATAACATGGTCAAGCTCACTATCGATAATTGCGAGGTCGTGGTTCCCGAGCACACCACGATCCTGGATGCGGCCAAGTCCGTCAGCATCCAGATTCCCACCCTGTGCTACCTGCGCGATCTAAACGAGATCGGCGGCTGCCGCGTATGCGTGGTCGAGGTTGAGGGCTGCGACCAGCTGGTTGCCGCCTGCAACAACTACGTGCTCGACGGAATGGTGGTCCACACCAACAGCCCCAAGGCCCGCGAGGCGCGTCGCACCAACGTGCAGCTGCTGCTGTCCCAGCACGACTCGCGCTGTACGAGCTGCGTGCGCAGTGGTAACTGCAACCTGCAGACCATCGCCAACGACCTGGGTATCTTCTATCTGCCGTACGAGCAGCACCTGGCGCGCGAGGGCTGGGACTTCGATTTCCCCATCATCCGCGATAACGACAAGTGCATCAAATGCATGCGCTGCATCAAGGTGTGCGAGAGCGTGCAGGGCTTAGGGATTTGGGACCTGACCAACCGCGCCACGCATACCGCCGTGGGCACCCGCGGGCGTGCGCCGATCGGCAAGACCGATTGCGTCGCGTGCGGTCAGTGCATCACGCATTGCCCGACGGGCGCCCTGCGCGAGCGTGACGATACCGAGACCGTGTTCGACGCCATCGCCGATCCCGACAAGATCGTACTGGTGCAGATTGCGCCGGCCGTGCGTAGCGCCTGGGGCGAGGAGCTCGGCATTCCGCGCGAGGAGGCCACCGTTGAGCGCCTGGCTTGCGCCCTGCGCCGCGTTGGCTTTGAGTACGTGTTCGACACCGATTTCTCGGCCGACCTCACCATTATGGAGGAGGGCTCCGAACTGCTCGAGCGCCTGGGCGCTGCCTCCAAGGGCGAGGGCGACAGCCGCGGCTGGCCCATGTTCACGAGTTGCTGCCCGGGCTGGGTGCGCTTTGTGAAGGCCCGCTATCCGGAGTTTGTCGACAGCCTGTCCACGTCCAAGTCGCCGCAGCAGATGTTCGGCGCCATTGCCAAGACGTACTACGCCAAGGCGCTGGGCGTGGAGCCCGAGCGCCTGTTTGTGGTGTCCGTGATGCCGTGCACGGCCAAGAAGGCCGAGTGTGCGCTGCCGAGCATGGTGGGCGAGGGCGGCGCGCCCGATGTGGACGTTGCGCTGACGGTGCGCGAGATGGTACGCATGATCCGTGCGAGCCACGTGAGCGTTGACACGCTGGTCGAGGAGCCGCTCGATACGCCGCTGGGCTTTGGCACGGGCGCGGGCGTGATCTTTGGCGCCACGGGCGGCGTGATGGAGGCAGCCGTGCGCTGGGCATATTACCTGGTGACGGGCAAGAACCCCGATGCGGACTTCTTTACCGATGTGCGCGGCCTGGACGGCTGGAAAGAAGCCGTCGCCGATATCGATGGCACCAAGGTGCGCGTCGCCGTGGCGCACGGGCTGGGTAACGCCGCCCGCCTGCTCGACGCGATTCGCGACGGCCGTGCGAGCTATGACTTTGTCGAGGTCATGGCGTGCCCGGGCGGCTGCGTCGGTGGCGGCGGTCAGCCCATCCACGACGGCTGCGAGCTGGCGGCCGAGCGCGGCCAGGTGCTGTGGGGCCTGGATGCCGCTGCGGACATTCGCTTCTCGCACGAGAACCCCGATGTTCAGGCGTGCTACCGCGAGTTTTTGGGCGCACCGCTCTCGCCGCTGGCCGAGGAGTTGCTGCATACCGACCATCACGCCTGGTCGATGCCTAACGAGGGGAAGTGCTAACGATGCGCGCGTTTGATGTTGAGATGACGCGCCGGGGGTTTGCCTCGGCGCTCGCCGTGGGCGCGTTGTCGCTTGCGCTCGCGGGCTGTGGCGGCGGGGCTGCCGGGACCGGGTCTGCTGCGGGCTCGGCTGCCGGGTCTGCCGCTGACGGTGTCGCTGCCGAGCCGGTTGAGGTGCACGTCGCCTCGCTCAAGGGGCCGACGTCGATTGGCCTGGTGCAGTTTATGGACCAGGCGGACGAGGGTGCCACGGACAACGAGTTCGACTTTGCGATCAACACTGCCGCCGACGAGATCGTGCCCAAGGTGATTCAGGGCGATGTCGACATTGCCCTGGTGCCCGCCAACGTGGCGAGCATGCTCTACAACAAGACCGAGGGTGCGGTGCAGGTCATCGACATCAACACGCTGGGCGTGCTGAACGTGGTGACGGGTAACGTGGACGTTACCTCGTTTGGCGATTTGGCGGGCCATACCGTCTACATGACGGGCAAGGGCACCACGCCGGAGTACGTCATGAACTACCTGCTGGAGCGCGCGGGCCTGACCGGCCAGGTGACGCTCGAGTTTAAGAGCGAGCCCACCGAGGTGCTGTCGGCCCTGCTTGCCGACCCGTCCGCCGTGGGCGTGCTGCCGGAGCCGTTCAAGACCGCTGCCATCGCCAAGAGCGAAGGCAAGCTGTCGGCGCCGGTGAGCCTGACCGGTGTGTGGGATGAGCTGGCGGGCGACACGGGTTCGCGCCTGCTGACGGGTGTGACCGTGGTGCGCCGCGCGTTTGCCGAGGAGCATCCCGAGGCCGTGGCGGAGTTCTTGAGCTGCCATGCGGCGAGCGTTGAGGCCGTGAACGCGGCGCCGGCGGACTGGGCTCAGGCCGTGGTCGATGCGGGTATCGTGGATAACGCCAAGATCGCCGAAAAGGCGATTCCCGGGTGCATGCTCGTGTGCCAGACGGGGAAGGATATGAAGGCGGCGCTCGGTGGGTACCTGCAGGTGCTGGCCGATGCGGACCCGAGCGCCGTGGGCGGCAAGCTCCCGGCCGATGATTTCTACTACATGGAGTAGCCCGTGTGTGCGTTTGCTCGACACATGACAAAGCGTATGAAGGCGGTGGCGGCAGCAGGTGCCGTTGCCGCCTTTTGGCTTGCCGTGTGGGTCTTCGCGGCGGCGCTGGTGGCACAGCCGCTGATTTTGCCGGGGCCGGGTGCTGTTGTGGTGGCGTTGCTGCGGCTGGTATGCGATGCCGGCACGTGGGCGATTCTGGCAGGCTCGGGCTTGCGAATTTTGGGCGGGCTGGCACTTGCCACGGTGTGCGGCGGCGTGCTGGCGGGAGTCTCGGTACGGTCGCGGACGTTTGCCCGCCTGGTGGCGCCGGCGCTTTCGTTTGTTAAGGCGACACCGGTTGCCTGCGTGGTGGTCCTGCTGCTCATTTGGTTGGGGTCGGCGCGCGTGAGCATTGCAGCGGTCTTTTTGATGGCGCTGCCAGGCGTGTATTTTTCGCTGGCCGAGGGCTTGTCGCAGGCGAATAAACCGCTGGAGCAGATGTTTCGCCTGCATGGCGTGCGGGGCTGGCGACTGTTCTTCGCCCATACCTGGCGCGAAGTCCTGCCATTTGTGCTTTCGTGCGCCCGTGCTGTGATTGGCATGAGCTGGAAGGCCGGCGTGGCGGCGGAGCTGATCGGCATGGCGGCGGGCACCGTGGGTGAGCGCATCTATCAGGCAAAGCTGTTGATCGAGACGGCTGATCTGCTGGCGTGGACCGTGCTGGTCGTTGCCGCCTCGTGGGCGTGTGAGCGCGTGCTGGTGTGGTCGCTGCGGGTTTCGGGACCCGTGGCATGGCGTGTTGCCGTGCGGGCGCATGGACATGGACTGCGCGGGCGTGCGGGGGCCGCGAGCGATGGCGCTTCGGCGGAGCTTGCGCTTGCCGTGGGCGATCGCGCGCCCTGGGCGCCGGCGCTGGGCGGTCTGGTGCTTCGTGTGCCCACCGGCGGGCGTACCTGCGTGATGGGCGCCTCGGGGGTGGGCAAGTCGACGTTGCTCGCGCTAGCGGCGGGGGAGTGCGCACCGTGCTCGATGGTGTTTCAGGATGCACACTTGGTCGAGTCCGCCTCGGCGCTGGATAACGTGCTGGTGTGCGCCGATGCGCGTGTGGATGCTTCGAGCGCCGCGGCATTGCTGCGCCTGCTGGTGCCGGGAATCGATGTGCATGCTCGCGTGGCCGAGCTTTCGGGCGGGCAGCGCCGTCGCGTCGAGATCGCTCGAGCCCTGCTGTGCCCGGGCGGCGCCGTCATTCTGGATGAGCCCTTTACCGGTTTAGATACCGCTGCGCGCGACGCATGCGCCGAAGCTGTGCTCGACCTGCTCGACGGCCGCATGCTCCTGCTTGCCACGCACGATGTCGCCGACGCTCAGGCCCTCGATATCTCGGACATCATCACGCTCTAAATACTTACTCAGCAACAAAATGATTCGTTTTCCTCCGTCCTAATGGGGTCGGGTGTGGTATTCTATCTGCGGGGTAATACTTAGCATTACCAAGTAATACCAACGCCGCAGAAACAAACTCCGGATGCGGGCCAATCGGGTTGCCTTCACAGCCCGTCGCCCAGCCGCGTGGCCCGCATCTATCCGCACTACCGTCGTTTCAAAAAGGAAGCGCCATGGCAGAACACATGACCCCCGTAGTCGCGAAGGTCTTGCCTGAGGAGAAGGCAGCCTTCGCGGCGGCAACCCAGCTCGTGGGCACCACGCCGTCCAACGCCATCCGCATGTTTATCGCCGCGTTCAATCGCTGCGGCACCTTCCCGTTCGACATCTCGCCCAGCGGGGCCTTTGGCACTGCGCCCGATTCTTATCAATAAGTGATCCGTTTTCCTCCGTCCCCATGGAATCAGCTCTCTGCCGAGTTGTGGTAGAACTAGGGAACGGTTTTGAGGAGGTTGGCATGCTCAATGCGATGATTTGGGCGCTTGCCTGTTTTGGCGTTGTTGCTGCCGATATAGCCCTGAGCGTGGTTCTGTTTTCAGTTCTCGATGCCGTATCGGTGCTGACGGGCTATCCGATCGACAATCTCGATATCCAATGGTTCCAGGCTGCCGCTCAGACGGCGTCGTTTTTGATGGCGCTGCTGTGGTGGCGTTATCTGTGGCCCCGCTCCTTCATGGCGCGCCGGCAAGGTGAACGTCCGCTCGGCGGGGGAGCAAGTGCTGCATGGAAGCGCATCGCTTGCGTTGTCGTGATTGGCCTTGCCCTGCAGGTGGTCGTTGGCTACGTGACCGACGCCGTGCTGTCGCTGTTGCCCGACGCCGCGGCCGACTACAGCGAGCTTGTCGAGGAAACAGGTATGGGCGACACCAGCTATCTCGCCGTCCTGACCACGGTGCTCGGCGCTCCGTTTTGCGAGGAACTGCTGGTGCGCGGTATCATTTTTGAGTTTTCACTCCGAGCGTTTAACCCGCAGTGCCGTCCGCTCTGGAAACGCCGGCGCCGCGCGAACGCGCAAGACGGCGCCATGGTGCCCTGGGCGGCGCCGGACAAGCGAGGCATCGCCGCGGCGATTGTGCTGCAGGCGGCGGTCTTTGGCTTTATGCATATGAACTGGGTGCAGGGCTGCTACGCCGGCGCCGCCGGTCTGGTCTTTGGCTGGGTGCTCGTGACCACCGGAAAGCTCCGCTACACGATTCTGCTGCACTTTGCCTTTAACGCCGGGTCGTACCTCATGGGCCTGCTGTGGTTTGTGAACACGCCGCTCGACGTGATAATCACGGTCGCGATCGCCGGCGTGATCCTGGTGGAGGCAATGCGCTCGCTGCGCCAAGCGTGTGGGATGGACGCAGCGAGTGCACCACTTCGCTAGTTGCGACGCCCGCCTCCGTTGGCACCCTGACGCCCCTGAGCTGCACGGTTGCGCCCGGCAGTGTTTTGCGCGCGCGACATGCCGCTGTGCCCCTTGCTGCCTTTAGGCCCCTTGCCGGCGGCGCCACCATGTGGCTTGCCGCCCTTCTTGCCGGTGCCATGCCCACCGCCAGCAGATGTCTCGCCCGGGCGTGGCGGCACGGGGCGAATCAGGCAATGCTTGGTGTAGCCGATCAGGTCGCGACGGCCAGCCTTTTCCAGCGCCTCGCGTACCAGCTTGTAGTTCTCGGGCTTGCGATACTGGATGAGCGCGCGTTGCATGGCCTTCTCGTGCGGGTCGCGCGCCACATAGATCGGTTTCATGGTGCGCGGGTCCACGCCGGTGTAGTACATGCACGTCGACATGGTGGACGGGGTGGGGTAGAAGTCCTGCACCTGTTCGGGCATGTAGCCCATGTCGCGCACGGCTTCGGCAAGGTCCACGGCTTCCTTCATGGTCGAGCCGGGGTGGCTCGAGATTAGATACGGCACCACGTACTGCTTGAGTCCGTATTCGCGGTTCAAGCGTTCAAATTTGCGGCAGAACGCGTCGTAGACGGCTCGGCTCGGCTTGCCCATCACTGACAGCACCGCATCGCTCACGTGCTCGGGCGCTACGCGCAGCTGGCCTGAGACATGATGCTCCAGCAGCTCGCGCAAAAACTCGTCCGAGGCATCGGCCATGGTGTAGTCAAAACGGATGCCGCTGCGCACGAAGACCTTCTTGACGCCCGGCAGCTGGCGCAGGTCGCGCAGCAGCTGCGTGTAGCCGCTCTCGTCGACCACCATGTTCTTGCATACGCTCGGCCACAGGCAGCGCTTGTTCTTGCACACGCCGTGCTTGAGCTGCTTGTCGCAGGCAGGACGGCTAAAGTTGGCCGTCGGTCCTCCCACGTCGTTGATGTAGCCCTTAAACTCGGGATCGCGCGTGAGCAGCTCGGCCTCGCGCATAATCGAGTCGTGGCTGCGCATCTGCAGCACGCGGCCCTGGTGGAAGGTGAGCGCGCAAAACGAGCACTCGCCAAAACAGCCGCGGTTGGAGCTAATGGAAAACTTGATCTCGGCAAAGGCCGGCACGCCGCCCGCTGCGTCGTAGTCGGGATGCCAATCGCGTGCGTAGGGGAGTTCGGCCACCTCGTCCATCTCGTCGGTGGTGAGTGTTGCCGACGGCGGGTTCTGCACCACATAGACGCTGTTGGGGTAGGGCTCTACCAGACGATGTCCGGTGATGGGGTCCATGTTCTGCTGCTGCACGTTAAAGCTGCGCGCGTAGTTGAGCTTGTCGGCGGCAAGGTCGTCCCAGCTGGGCAGCAGGTCGTAGTCGTAGACCTCGTCGAGCGAGCTGGTGCGGTAGACGGTGCCGTTGATATAGGTGATCTGATCGATGGGCAGGCCCGCGTCGAGCGCATCGGCGATCTCGACGATCGCGTGCTCGCCCATGCCGTAGATGAGGATGTCGGCGCCCGAATCGAGCAGCACCGAGCGCTTGAGCTTATCCTGCCAGTAGTCGTAGTGGGCCAGGCGGCGCAGACTCGCCTCGATGCCGCCGATGATGATGGGGGCGTCCTTGAACGTCTGGCGGATGAGGTTGCCGTAGACCGTGACGGCACGATTGGGGCGGTGCCCCTCCTCGCCACCGGGGGTATAGGCGTCGGTGTGGCGGCGGTGCTTGGTCACCGAATAGTGGTTGACCATGGAGTCCATGTTGCCGGCACTGACGAGAAAGCCCAGGCGCGGCTCGCCGAGCACCGTGATGCTGGCGGGGTCGGTCCAGTCGGGCTGGCAGATGATGCCCACTTTGTAGCCGTGCGCGTCGAGTACGCGGCTGACGATGGCCATACCAAAGCTAGGGTGGTCCACGTAGGCGTCGCCGCAAATGTAGACAAAGTCGCACTGGTCCCAGCCGCGCGCATCCATGTCGGCGCGGCTGACGGGGAGGAACTTGTCGCGGCCCGGACGCCAGGGGCGTGAGGGCGCTGCCTGGGCATGAGTGGCGTGGCCACCCTGGGCCTTGCCGCCACGCTTTTGCTGCTGGCCGCGCTGGGCATGCTTGCCGTGCTGGTTGTGCTGAGCGTCCTGGGGCTTTTTTGCCACGATTCCTCCCGTTGTTAGTATGCTGCACGTAATTGTAACCAGTCTTTTTGGGACGGGGCTAAAAAGACTGGTGGAGTGCATGAGCTGGCGGATCGGCGCGTCGATGCGGGTGCCGTTTGTTTCCAGACTGTGTATCCCCGTGTCGAAGGAGCCGTCTCGCGCGCACGCCATGTTGTCAATGGGTTACAGTATGAACGGCGGCTATGTCTCCGCCAACGCACGAGAGGGTCGTCAACAAGGAGGATGCACGACGATGCAGCGTGCCAAACAGATATCGGAGTCCATTGAGCTGGGCATCATCTTGGCGCTCGCCGGTGGCTTTATGGATGTGTATTCGTACATTGGGCGCGACCATGTTTTCGCCAACGCGCAGACGGGCAACATCCTGCTGGTGGGCGTGAGCATCTCGGAGGGCAATTGGGCACTTGCGGGGCGTTACTTCTTCCCTGTGGTTTCGTTTGCTGTGGGCATTATGCTTGCCGACCTGGTACACGAGCGGTTTGGCAGTGTGATTCACTGGCGCCAGGTGACGGTGTTCTTTGAAGCCGTCATCTTGCTGGGCGTGAGCTTTATCCCCGGTGGCGGTTACAACCTGCTCGCCAACTGCCTTACTTCGTTTGCCTGCGGTATGCAGGTCGAGAGCTTCCGCAAGATTCATGGACACGGCATCGCCACGACCATGTGTATCGGCAACCTCCGTAATGCCTTGCAAAACGTGGACGATTACATCATTACCCACAAGCGCGGCTTTTTGGAAAACGGCCTGCTGTACTTTGGTGTGATCTTTACCTTTGTGTTTGGCGCCGTGCTGGGCAATTGGTGCATTGAGCGCATGGGTCTGCACGCCATCGTCGTGGCGAGCGTGCTGCTGTTTGTCGCGTTTGCCATCATGTTCATCGACCGCGAGCGCGACTTGCGTTTTCGCTGGAAGGTTGCGGCCGAGGCTTGGAAAGAGGGCTGTCGAAAGTAACCGAATGCGGCAAAGGGACAGCCCCTTTGCCGCAATATATTTTCATCTCTATGTAGTACAGCTTCAGGAGCCAGAAAAAAACTATCTAGCTCCTGAATGTTGTTACGAACTGCTTTTTGCGATTTATTCGAGATGCTCTTCAATCCGAGCCCTAAGAAGGGCAATGGCTGTAGGTATTCCAATTGCGGCGGCTAATTCGGCTTTATCCAAAACCTGTATGCTAAAGCACGATTGTTTATCACATTGAAGGACGATAACTGAAGATAGCTTCACTTCCTGTTGGCTGAATATATCGTAATCTCCAAATAGGAAGTTACCTTTTATTGCGTAATTCGGTATGTTCGTTACGCACTTCATTTCAAGTCTGTTTAGACCATAATCGAACACCGCAACTTCCTTGTGTTCGATGATGAGCGCAACCCTGGGCATGTTGCTAAAGCCACCGTCGACGACAGTGAAGAGTTTTTCATTCGCATCGTCATAAACGGTATATTTAAGACTCGATAGCTGTCCTAGTGGACCCGTGAACCCATGTCTTTTGATGTTGAGGTTGTCTCCCGCTGGGTTGATGAGAGCCAGAGTATGCGGATAAGGATTACCTTCAATTGAGATTCGATATTCGTTTGTAGCCGTCTTGCTCGATTTAGGACCAGTAGCCATCACGCGTCATCGCCTCGATCGAATTGGAACCGTCTTCTACTTCGTGCGGAGAATTGCGCTGTACGTTGCGGTACATGCAGCTGCAATAACCGCATGGGCAATTTCTAACAAAATGAATGACGCTATTTGCTGCATACATTTTATTTACTATAAAGTATCCTTTTATAAACGTATTGTCAAACATATATTGCTAAAACAGAAACAATTTATAGACTGAGTTGGTCGTATTCTTTGGGCGATTGCTCCTATAATCTAGTCTTCGCTGCTGTCGGGAGGGAAGGACTGGGGCTCCGTTATTATGTTGAAACGCTTTAACAATTTTGATGTTCTCACGTGTTTTTTGTTTCAAAAGCGTTAGGATGGGACTCATAGCGTGGGGCGTAATGGGTGCCCCGCACACGATGGGAGGCTATCAATGGCTAATCGTTTCGTTCTCAATACCATTTCTTATCATGGTTCCGGCGCCATCAAGGAGATCCCCGGCGAGCTCCAGCGTCGCGGCTACAAGAAGATCTTCGTCTGCTCCGATCCCGACCTGGTCAAGTTTGGCGTTACCGCTAAGGTGACCGACGAGCTCGACGCCGCCGGCATCGCTTGGAGCCTCTACTCCGAGATTAAGCCCAACCCCACCATCCAGAACGTCAAGGACGGCGTTGAGGCCTTCAAGGCCGCCGAGGCTGACGCTATCGTGACCATCGGTGGCGGCTCCTCCATGGACACCGCCAAGGCTATCGGCATCATCATCAACAACCCCGAGTTCGCCGATGTCCGCAGCCTCGAGGGCGTTGCTCCCACTAAGAACCACGCCGTATTCACCATCGCCGTGCCGACGACCGCCGGTACCGCTGCCGAGGTGACCATCAACTACGTCATCACCGACCCCGAGAAGGTCCGCAAGTTCGTGTGCGTCGACACCAACGACGCCCCCGAGGTCGCCGTCGTCGACCCTGACATGATGGCCTCCATGCCCGCCGGCCTTACCGCTTCCACTGGCATGGACGCTCTGACCCACGCCATCGAGGGCTACACCACCAAGGGCGCCTGGGAGCTCTCCGACATGTTCCACTTTGAGGCTATCAAGCTGATCAGCGAGAACCTGCGCGACTCCGTCGCCGAGGCCAAGTCCGGTCAGCCCGGCTCCGGCCGCGAGGGCATGGCTCTTGGCCAGTATGTCGCCGGCATGGGCTTTTCCAATGTTGGCCTGGGTATCGACCACGCCATGGCTCACACCCTGTCCGCTCACTACGACACCCCGCACGGCGTCGCCTGCGCCATGCTGCTGCCGATCGCCATGGAGTTCAACAAGCCGGTTTGCACCGAGCGCCTGGCCAAGGTCGCCGTCGCCATGGGCGTTGACACCACGGGCATGAGCACCGACGAGGCTGCCGACGCCGCCATCGCCGCCGTCAAGCAGCTTTCCGCCGACGTCAACATCCCGCACGTCTGCGAGGCCATGAAGGCTGACGAGATCGAGGTCCTGGCCAAGGACGCCATGGCCGATGCCTGCTTCCCGGGTAACCCGCGCGAGGCGACGCTCGACGACGTCATCGAGCTCTTCAAGAAGATCTGCCCGGCTGAGTAAATTACTCCCGTCGGCGGTCCCGGGCTTCCCTCCGGGCGCGTCCTCGGACATGTAAAAGGCCCCGCTGCGCGCGTTGCGCGGCGGGGTCTTTTACGTCCTGCGGAATGCGCCCGGAGGGAAGCCCGGGATCGCCTGCGTTCTTTTCTCAGATGCCGGGGTGCCGGAAAGGCGGGATGTGAGGGGCGCATTGTTGGATGGCGCCTTGTATCTGCTTATCGTGGCGGGCGCAGTTCTGAAGAGCTCGATGGGTCATCTCGCTAGGTAAAAAGATGGCTCGCGGTGGTATTGTTGCTGTGGGTTTAATTCGATATGAAAGGGTGACTTTGGTGTCCAAGATGGATTCTACGCTCTCCTATATTACTGACCAGTTGAAGGCGCTTACCTCGATTGCTTCACCTACGGGCTATACCCGTGCGGCTACTGACTATCTAATGGAAACGTTGCGCGATATGGGCTTTGGCCCCGAGCGCTCCAATAAGGGCAACGTGTTGGTTGAGCTTGGTGGCGAGGGTGAGCCGCTCGTGTTGGCGAGCCATGTCGATACCCTGGGCGCCATGGTGCGCTCCATTAAGGACAATGGTCGCCTGCGTCCCACGACGCTTGGCGGGCATCAGTGGTCTACGGCCGATGGCGAGAACTGCACCGTTTACACGCGCGATGGCAATGTCTACACGGGTGTGGTTCTCAATACCGAGCCTTCGGCGCATGTGGCCGATGAGCCGGTCAAGACCATCGAGAAGAACATGGAAATCCTGCTCGACGAGAACGTCGACAGCAAGGACGACGTGCTCGAGCTGGGCATTCAGACCGGAGACATCATCGCTATGGATCCGCGCACCACGGTGACGGAGAGCGGCTACATTAAGAGCCGCTTCCTGGATGACAAGCTGTCCGCGTCGATTCTGCTGGGTCTGGCTCGCGCCGTTGCTGACGGCGAGGTGACCCTTTCGCGCAAGGTGTCGCTGCTCTTTACCGTGTACGAGGAGGTCGGCCACGGCGGTGCCTTTGTGCCGGCTGATACGCGCGAGATGATCAGCGTGGACATGGGCTGCGTGGGCGACGACCTGGGCTGCACCGAGCGCATGGTGTCGATTTGCGCCAAGGATTCGGGCGGTCCGTACAACTACGACCTGGTAACCACACTATCCAACATCGCGCGCGAGCTGGAGCTCGATTACGCCATCGATGTGTACCCGCATTACGGTTCCGACGTCGAGGCCACGCTCTCGGCCGGCTACGACATTCGCCATGGTCTGATCGGCCCCGGCGTGTACGCGAGCCACAACTACGAGCGCAGCCACATCGACGGCGTGCGCAACACCTACGAGCTCGTCCGCGCCTACGTGCAGCGCTAGGGGAGCAGCTTGCGACTCGGCTGACCAATCGCTAAGGCCCGATTTCTCGGGCCTTTTTTCGCTTTGGGTCGTTTAGTATTATGATGTATGTAATCTATTAACTAAACGTTTAAATTACTTAACGAGGTGATGCGGCATATGGATACATCTGAGTACTTGTCTATGGGTGATGCTGCCCACCTGTTGGGCGTTACGAAAGCCCGCATATCTCAACTTGCCGCATCGGGAACGCTCGCGTGCGATATTGTGGGCGGACGGAAGATGGTTGAGTATGATTCTGCGGTTGCTTATCAAAAGGTCCGCAAACGTGGACGCCGTCCTGCGGCCGATGTGGGGCGCAAGTTTACGCTGATGTCCGCCGATTACGAGGTTGCACGTGTTTCGTTTGATCCGACGCGCGAGTTTTCCTTCGAAATCGCCGAGGTACTTGATGCGCAGAGGATGCCGTTTGGCACGTGCTCGAGCTCTTCTCCAACGGTGAATAAACGGGAGCTCAACGTGTGGTGGGGCCATCGGTCGGTGCCTGACGTCCGCCCCGGACTCGTCTCGCGCTATCGTGAACTGGGAATTGCCAGTGGCATCGAGGTTCCGGTTCGGTGCCTGGGCCTATCACTTTCGGATTGTTATTGGCTGCGGCCGGCCGATTGCGCCGAACTCAAATGGCAAAACATCAATTACTTTGAGAACGAATTTGAGCGATCGGCGCCCGAGGGGCGTTCGGGTTGGCTGGAGGGCATCGGTCTTAAAAATCCCGACAACACATCCGAGGGCGAGCTTCCTAAATCGTGGATGATTCGCAACGGTGTTCGCGTTCTGGTCAAGGGGTGCGGCATGGACGACCAACGGCCCTTTAACGAGGCGGTTGCAACGGCCCTGCATCGTCGCTTGCTTCCCAAGGGGGAGTTTGTTCCTTACACGGTTGAGCGCATGTTCGATGGCCCCGTGTGCCTGTGCGAGGATTTTCTTGACGGCCGCGAGGAATATGTTCCGGCTGTTTACGTTAAGAACGCCCTTGGCGGCCAGCGAGGAAGCTCGACATACGATCGATACTGTCGCTACCTCGGCAAGCATGGTGTCGATGAGGCCGCTGTGAGAAGGTCTATGTCGCAGATGATTGTCTGCGATGCCCTTTTGGCCAACAGCGACCGCCATTGGCGAAACTTCGGCATCATCCGCAATGTCGACACCCTGGAGATAAGGCCTGCTCCGCTATTCGATAGCGGCAACTGCCTGTGGTACAACGTACCAACTGCAGTGCTCGCAGCTGAGGAGTTTGGGTTTTCCGCTAAGCCGTTTGGGCCCGACCCTTCCGTCCAGCTGGCGCTTGCGGACTCGCTCGATTGGTTCGATTCATCACGACTCGACGGATTTGTTGATGAGGCGATCGAGATTCTTTCGCAGAGCAAATGGGCCACGGCGGAGGGCCGGCTCGAGTCCATTCGTCGCGGCCTGGAGCGTCGCGTTATCGAGGTGAATGCTGCTGTTGAAGTGCTTCGACACGTGCGGCGATAATCCCGCGGCTACTTGATGGCTGCCGTAACGGTGCCGCCGCCCAAGACGATGTCGCCGCGGTAGACTACAACGGCTTGGCCGGGGGCGATGGCTCGTTGCGGCTCGTCAAAAGTTAGCAGCATTTGCCCATCTTCGCCACGTGTAAGGGTCGCTGCCTGGTCCTTTTGACGGTAGCGGTACTTGGCACTTACGCGAATGCCGCCGGCGTCGAGCTCCGCCTCCATGCGTGCGTCAGGGGCGCTCCAGATCCAGTCGTCGGCTGTGAGCGCTGTGGCCGTCAGGTCCTCGGCCTCGCCCAGATGCACAATGTTGTTGGCGGCATCGACGCCCGTTACGTACACGGGATGCGCCATCGCGACGCCCAGACCCTTGCGCTGGCCGATGGTATAGCGCAGCGCGCCGTTATGGCGTCCGACCACGCTGCCGTCGCGCCACACAATGTCGCCCGGTGCAGCGGGATGTCCGCAGCGGCGCTCGATATAGCCCGCGTAGTCGCCGTCCGCGATAAAGCAGATATCCTCGCTTTCGGCCTTCTTGGCGTTGATGAAGCCCTGCTCGGCGGCAATCCGGCGCACGTCGCGCTCTTTGTCCAGCCCAGCCAGCGGAAAGATCGTGCGTGCCAGGCGCTCTTGCGTGAGCGAATACAAAAAGTAGCTTTGGTCCTTTTTGGGATCTTCGCCGCGGTTCAGCTGCCAGGTGCCGTCGGACGCCTGGCTCGTTTTGGCGTAGTGACCTGTGGCGATGTAGTCGCAGCCCATGTCCAGCGCCGCATCGAGCAGCGCGCCAAACTTAATGTGGCGGTTGCAGATGATGCACGGGTTGGGCGTCAGCCCCTTCTGATAGGCAGTCACAAAGCGCTCGATAACGTTGCGGTCGAATGTCTGCTGCAGGTCGAGCACGTGGTGGGGTATCCCCAGGTGCTCGGCGACGGCCTTTGCATCGGCGATGTCGCGGTCGACTTTGCTCATACCCGTTGCAGGATCGGGCGCGGGGCAGGTGAGGCGCATGGTGGCACCGACGCATTCGTAGCCCTGGCGCTTGAGCAGATGCGCGGTCACGCTGGAATCGACGCCGCCACTCATGGCGACGAGCACGCGCTTGTTGTGCATGGGGAGGTTCTCCTTGGTGGCATGTGGCCAAAAAAGAAAAGCGGCGCGGGAGGCTGGTTCCGCGCCGCAGACATTGTAGCAAGTTCGGACGTCTCGTGGGACACCCTGATTGGATGGGCTCAGGCTGCCGGGAGAGAGGAGACCGGCTCGTCCCTGGGCTCAACCTATGGGCGACAGACCTTAGTCCTGGAACAGTGCCGTGGACAGGTAGCGCTCACCGGTATCGGCGAGCAGCGCCACGATGGTCTTGCTCTCGTTCTCGGGACGCTTGGCCAGCTGCAGTGCGGCCCACACGGCGGCGCCGGACGAAATGCCCACGAGCACGCCCTCCTTGTGGCCCACGGCGCGGCCGGTGGTAAAGGCGTCGTCGTTCTCGACGGGGATGATCTCGTCATAGATCTGGGTGTCGAGTACGTCGGGCACAAAGCCGGCACCGATACCCTGGATCTTGTGCGGGCCGGCCTGGCCCTTGGAGAGCACCGGGGAGGTGGCGGGCTCGACGGCGACGACCTGAATCTCGGGGTTCTGCTCCTTGAGGAACTCGCCCACGCCGGTCACGGTACCACCGGTGCCAACGCCGGCGACGAAGATGTCGACCTTGCCGTCGGTGTCGTCCCAGATCTCGGGGCCGGTCGTGGCCTTGTGAATGGCGGGGTTGGCGGGGGTTACAAACTGGCCGGCGATGATGCTGTTGGGAGTCTCCTTCTGCAGCTCCTCGGCCTTGGCGATAGCGCCCTTCATGCCCTTGGAACCGTCGGTGAGTACGAGCTGTGCGCCATATGCCTGCATAAGCTTGCGGCGCTCGACGGACATGGTCTCGGGCATGGTGATGATCACCTTGTAGCCGCGGGCGGCCGCCACCGAGGCGATGCCGACGCCGGTGTTGCCGCTCGTGGGCTCGATGATGGTGTAGTCGCCGCCGCGCACAAGCTTGCCGGCCTTCTCGGCCTCGTCGATCATGTTCTTGGCGACGCGGTCTTTGACGGACCCGGCGGGGTTGAAGTATTCCAGCTTGACGAGCACGCGGGCCTTGAGGTCCTCATCGGCCTCAAAGTGAGTGAGCTCCAGAAGCGGGGTGTGGCCGATAAGCTGATCGATGGACGTGTAAACCTTGCTCATGGTGGACCTCCAAAGTGTTCAAATGACTGGATACCGTGTGGTTTTACGGTGTGTGTAGCAGCGAAACCCACAAACCTTATGGGTTGTTCGTTTTGCTGTTGGCAAGCATAGTAGACAGTAAAGCCTAGTAACGCAATAGGAAATAGAAGATTATTACGAGTCGATTAACCATCTTGACGGGAATAGGTATTTTCAAAACCAATATTTCGGCTAGAATTTCTACGAATTAAAAGACCGAAAGGCAGCAATATATATGTTGGTTTCCACAAAGGGCAGATATGCCCTGCGCGTTATGGTCGACTTGGCCGAGCATCAGGCGGCAGGTCGTATTCCCCTCAAAGAGATCGCCGCGCGTCAGGGGATTTCGGAGAAGTATCTGGAGAACATTTTGGCCACGCTCGTCCGCGCCAATATGCTCTCGGGCATGCGCGGCAAGGGCGGCGGCTACGTGCTCACGCGCCCGCCCGAGCAGTACACGGTGGGCGAGATCCTGCGCCTGACCGAGGGTAGCCTAGCACCGGTCGCATGCCTGGACGGCGACTGCAAAGGTTGCTCGCGATCTGATGAGTGTCCCACACTCGATGTTTGGAAGAACCTGGACAAGCTCATCAACGACTACCTCGACGGCGTGACACTCGATACACTCGTTGCCCCCAACGAGGGCTACGACTACGTCATCTAGCCCCACCTGCCATTTGGGGACGGGGCAGAAATGGTAGATTTTCCTGCCCTCTGAGGCTTGGCAAATGACAAGGCCGCCCATCGTTGCGATGGACGGCCTTCGTTTTGGCGTGTTGTGGCGGCCCGTATCCGGTCGCTTTAGTTCCTGGCGATGCTGTCGAGAATGCTGCGCATGATGGATACCAGGATGCTGCCCATAAACGCCGATCCAAAGCTGGCGATGGAGATACCCGCGCCCAGCAGATTGACCGACAGGTAGCTGGCCAGCTCGAGCATAAAGCTGTTGACCACAAGCTGAAAAATACCAAGCGTGATAATAGTGAGTGGCAGCGAGATGACCGTCAGGAACGGCTTAACGAGCGAGTCGACGATGTTGAGGAACAGTCCCACGAAGGCAAAGCAGACCCAGGCGTCGGCCATGCCGAAGGGCTGAATGCCGGGGACGAGAAACGTTGCAATCGCGATGGCGATTGAGGTCAAAAGCCAGTTGAGCAAAAAGCGCATGGTGGAGATCCTTTCTTGCGCAAGACGTGGCAAAGAGGCGTGAGGGGCACATGCCTTTGCAACTTGGATGGGTGCGGGGCACGGCCTTGTTTGGGCGCCCATTGTCTCAGATATTCGTGTAGCTTGCGTGCGCATTCGGTTTCAAAACGGCGCTCGTCCTAAAAAATGCGCCGCTGGCAGAGAGTCTTGTCGCTTTAGTTTGGTGGTGTGCTAAACTGCTACGGGCAAAAGCCACAGGCGTTGCCCTATTGCATAGAACGGGCGAGCGATGCCCGATGTCAGTATCAACTTCGATGCCTTTTGGCGGGTTTGGCGGTGATCGATGAATATCGAGAACATGTTTGACAAGCCTGATGTCAAGCAGCTGGTCCACGCATTTAGCCTTTTGGACGACGAGAAAGATATCCAAGCGTTTTTGACCGATATCTGCACGCCGCGCGAGATTTGCGATCTATCGCAGCGTCTGCAGGTCGCGCGTTACCTGGACGAGGGCGAGCCCTATGTCGAGGTTCAGGCGCGTACCGGCGCTTCGTCCACCACGGTGAGCCGTGTGTCCAAGGCGCTCAACGGCGAGTACGGTGGCTACCGCAAGATCCTCATTAAGCTGGAGGATGGCGAGTAAGCCGCGCCAAAAAACCGATTTGTACAAAACCGCTCCTCCGGGGGCGGTTTTTTGATCCCCTGGGGACGGAGGAAATCTGTTGGCGTGGGGCAAATCTGTCCGCTTGGGCGGGTAGGATGGATACATTGATTATTGCGAACAGTTTGAGCGGAGGACCATGCCTGTTCGAATCTATACCACCAATGCCGGCACGGATTTGAGCGATGCCGAGTCGGCGTTGCTTGCCGACCTTATTGCCCGCCACGGACGTGCCGTGCTGCTGGCGCCTACGTTTGCCGAGCTCGACCTGTGCCGTCATGATGCGGCGGAAGCCGGGGTTTCACTAGGTATCGACTACAAGACGCCTACATCGTGGCTTCGCTCGCTTTGGGAGCTTTTGGGCGACGGGCGCGGTTTCGTGGACAACCTGCAACGCCAGATGCTGTTTTCGGACATGGTAACGCGTCTCGACGATGCCGATTTGCAGCCGCTTTCGCGCAGCCAGGGCACGGTGCGTATGCTTGCGCGCATGGCCCGCGACGTGCTGCCGGGTGTGGCGGGGACGACGGCCGAGCGATGCCGTGGAAACAATTGCCAGCCTGAGCCAAAAAGCGATGCCGAGGCTCGTGTGTTCGAGCTTTTGCGCGCATATGCGGACGGTTTGGACCGTCGAGATATGGTCGAGCCCTGCGAGGCGGCCGACATTATGGCCGGTGTCCTGGCCGATAGCCTGCCGGCGTGCACCCGCGCCGTATGCGTGCGCGGTATCACGTCGTTTACGTACGCACTGCTCGAGCTACTGTCTGCCGTGGCGAACAATGGGGGAGAGGTCGTCGTGCTGCTTGCCCGCGAGCAGGCGGCGATGCGTGAGGAGCTTGCCGCGGCATTTGATGCCCGCGGCGTGCTGTTTGAGGCCGCGCCGCTGGGGGAGGACGCCGTCGCGTCTGATGTCGCTTGCGGGACTGCCGCTCAGCCAGTCTTTATTGAGGTCGCCGGTCCCCATGCCCGTGCTCATGTCTATGCGGACGCAATTGATGATCTGGTAAAAACGTGCCGGGGTTCCGAGGTCAACGGCGCCGCCGGCGCCTCTGCCGACCCCGCGCGCGTGCTCGTTGTTTCTGCCCGGGCACCCCAGCTGTTCGGTGAGCTTGCCTCTCGTCTGGCGGCTCGTCATATCGCTGCCGAGACAGTTGAGTTCACGGCGTTTTCCCAATCCATTGCGGGCAGGCAATTTGCGGCGCTTGCCGGCCTGATCGAGCGCATGAAGGCCGCCGATGAGGGCACGGCGTCAAAGACCGAGTGGTGGCCCGCGCCGGAGCTTACCGACTGGATCTACAGTCCGCTTTCGGGCGCTGATGCCGTCAATGCCCGTACCTTCGATAAGAATATGCGTCTCTCGCGCAGCAAGACTACCGCGGGCGTTAAGAGCCTGCTGCAGAGCGCTCAGGGCCAGGTGAGGGGCGCGCGCAAGGCGGCGAGCGACGATAACTGGTTTAAGAACGTGCCGTGTGTGGTCTCGGACGTGTTCCAGGCGCTGTGGCGTGACAAGCCCGTGACGGCGCTCAAGGCCATGCTCGCCGTTGCCGAGGCGTTGCCCGATCGCTCGCTGGGCAGCTTGGATGGCCAAGCCCGTCGCCAGGCGGAGGTGGCCCTGCTGCGCCACGTCATCGACATCCTTATGAATGGCGCCCGCGCGCTCGACGTGTCGCAGGCTGCAACCGTGCCCGTGCTCGATGGCATTCGCACCAAGGTGGACAAGCGTAGCACCGCCTACGATTACGAGACCCACGAGGTCGACCGCGCGCCGCGCGCCCAGGTGCGCTTTGCGTCGCTTGCCGATGCGGCAGCCCTGCGCCCCGACAGCTACGATGCCGTGCTGTTTGCCGATGTCGATCTGGACAGCTATCCGCTCTCACACGAGGAGGGGCCGCTGGCCACGCTGGCGGCGAGCCTTGGTCGCGAGGGCGTGACGCTTGAGCCCGCGGCCTTGCTGCGCGTGCGCTTTGGCCACGCGATGCAGGCGGCACGCGGCCCGGTTGTGCTTGCGCGCATGACGCACGATCGTCAGGCGCGCGAGTGCTATCCGGCGGCCGTGTGGACCGAGTTGCGGGCGCATGCCGAGGTTGCTGAAGCTAAGGTCGCTGACGACGCTAAGGCCACTGACGCTGCTAAGGCAGCTGACGCCGACAAGGCGAAGTGCGTGGGTGAGGGCGATATCGTAAGGGACTTCGATCCCGCGGCAGGCGAAGGTCTCAAGCGCGAGCGCGTGACCTGTGAAGCCCCTCAGCATCTGAGTGCCGAGGCCGTGCCGTATTTGGTCCTGCGTCGTCGCGATGGCGAGGGCGAGGACGCGCCGCTCGTGCCGCGCCTGACGTCCGCCTCGCAGATCGAGGCCTATTCCACCTGCCCGCTGTGCTGGTTCGTCTCGTATCGCGTCAAACCTCAGTCCATCGATGCGGGCTTTGGCAACATGGAGAAGGGCAACTTTGTCCATGACGTGCTGGAGCACTTGCATGCACGTCTTCCGCAGGAGGGCATGGAGCGCGTGACGCCCATGAATCTGCCGCGCGCGAAGGAGCTGCTGCACGAGGTCTTTGCCGAGACCCTGGCCGAGCACGCCGGCAAGCGCGGTACCGAGGGCCCGCTGGTGCCGCTCTCTCCAGTGGAGGAGCGCCAGGCGGCCGAGATCTTGCCGCAACTGGAAGGCGTGCTCGCCTACGAGTCCGAGGCGCTCGCGCCCTTCGCGCCGCGCTACCTGGAGTTTGCGTTCAACGAGCTCCAGGTCGAGTATGCCGGTTGGCCGCTCGGTGGGCGCATCGACCGCGTTGACGTGGATGCCGAGAATCGCGCCGTGGTAATCGACTACAAGCATCGTTCGGGTGTCGAGGAGTTTAAGCTCGCCGACCCCACGGTGCGCGACGAGGAGTCGGGCGAGGCCCCCATCGACGACCCGCGCTGGCTGCCGCCCCATACCCAGACACTCATCTACGCCCGGGCCATGCGTCGGGCGCTGGGCCTAGATACCCGTGCTGCGCTCTATTTTTCGACCAAGGGCGGCAAGCCCGCGCTGCGTGGTGCCGCAAGTGCCGAGTTGCTCGAGGAAGAGCGCGGCGACGGTCGCATCCCGGGCCTCAAGAAGGGCTTTCCGGGCGAGGGCGGCAACATGGACTTCGATGCGCTGCTCGACCGCGTGGAGGCCGGCATTGCCGAGCGCCTGCGCGAGCTCGAGGCGGGCGACGTCGCCGCTGTCGATCCGACGTCGGCGCAGGCCGCGCATGCGCGCTGCTCGTATAACCACGAAGGAACGTTTGTAAGGAGGGACGTGTAGACCATGGATCTTTCGACTTTGATGCCGCAACAGCTGCAAGTCGTCAAAACGCTCGACCGTCCGCTGTTTGTCTCGGCAGGTGCCGGCTCGGGCAAGACCTTTACCCTCACGCGCCGCATCGTCTATGCGCTCTCGCCCGAATCCGGTCCGTTTGTCGAGCATCTGGACCAGGTGCTCGCCATTACCTTTACCAAAGACGCCGCGGCCGAGATCCGCGACCGCGTGCGCCGTGCGCTTATCGACGAGGGGATGGACGAAGAGGCCCTGACGGTCGATGACGCTTGGATCTCGACCATTCACGGCATGTGTTCGCGCATTCTGCGCGCGCATGCGTTGGAGCTGGGCATCGATCCCGAGTTCACGGTGCTCACCGATACCGACGAGCTTATGGATCAGGCTGTCGAGCATGTGCTGGGGCGCGCGACGGCGCCCGATGCCGCGCCCGAGCTCGCCACTTCGCTTAAGGCCCTCTACGCCTGGTATCCCATGGCGGGCGAGGGCGGGACGTTTGGCGCCGGTACCACCATCAAAGGCCTGGTGCGCGACTTGCTGGAGCTATCGAGCCAGCTTCCGGGCGGCATGGACGATGTGTGCGTGGCGCGCGGCCAGGCCGACACCTCGGCGCTTGCCGATGCCTATCGTGCGGCGCTGGGCGCAAGCAAGGCCACGACCGAGAAAGCGCAGGTGGCACTCGACGCCATCGACGCGTTTGAGGCGAGCGGCAAAACCATGGAGGATGCGGCGCGACTCATGATGTCGTGCAGTATGCCTCGGGCGAGCAAGGCGTTTCCTAAGGAGCAGGTGGAGCTACTCAAGGCCGAGGCCGCCGATGCGTTTATCAATATCGTGCTTGCCTGCGGCGGCCCGGCGCTCGATGCGCTGGTGGGGCTTGCCCGTGCCGTAGAGGCGGAGTACCGTGCGCTCAAGGCCGACCAGTCCGCGCTCGATAACAATGACCTGCTGCGTATGGCGTACGAGGCGCTGCGCGACTACCCGGCTATTCGAGCTGCCTATGAGGGCCGCTTTAAGATGGTCATGATCGACGAGTTCCAAGATACCGACCAGATGCAGGTCGATCTGATTCGCTATTTGACGGGTGCGGGCGAGCGCGCGCTGTGCACGGTGGGCGATGCGCAGCAGTCGATCTATCGCTTCCGTGGTGCCGAGGTCGAGGTGTTTCGCCGCCAGGAGCGCAAGGTGGGTTCGACGACGGCGTCCGAGACGGTCACCACGTCCGATGCTCCCGCCGGCGAGCTCGTCAAACTCGTGCGCAACTTCCGCAGCCACGACGAGGTGCTGCGCTATGTGGCGCGCGTCTTTGACGGCGACACCGGTGGTTTGATGCAGGGGTTCTTGGATCTTGAACCGAGCGACAAACGCAAGGACATGCTCAAGGCAAAGGCTTCGCGCCGCCAGGCGCTGTTCGTTGCCGGCGGCAGTATGCAGGAGCGCACGCAGGCCAAGGCCCGTGCGATCGCCGAGCGATTCCATGCGCTTGCCGATGCCGGCCAGCCCCAGGGCGGCATGGTGCTGCTGCTGGGTCGCATGACCAATGCCGACGTCTACGCGCAGGCCTTCCGCGACCAAGGACTCGACTGCGTCATCGCAGGCGGCTCGGTCTTTGCCCAGGCGGCCGAGGTGCAGACGGTGCGTGCCCTGGTCTGCGCGCTCGCCAATCCGGCCGATACGGCCCAAGGCCTTATGCCGTTGCTGGCCTCGCCGATGTTTGCACTCGGCGCCCAGGAGTTCCTGGCGCTGGCGACCAAGCTCGACGAGCAGACGGGCGAGACGTCGCGCCGCAATATCGATGTGGGCATCATGAGCGATTCCGATGTGCCGGGTTTGCAGAGCCTGCCGCTCGTGACGCGTGCCCGCGAGGTGCTGCGCTACGCGCTTCGTCGCGTGGGACGCGATTCGTTCGCCGCCATCGCGCGCGATGTGGTCAATGCCTCCGGCTGGTTCGTGCGTCTGGCGCAGCGCGGCCCCGAGGGCAAGGCCATTGCCGCCAACGTGCTCAAGGCGCTCGACGCCGTGGCCGAGGCAGAGGCCGAGCTCGGCAATTCTCCGCGCTCCATCGCGCTCGCCTTCGACCGCTTCTTGGCGGGCAAGGAGGCCCCGGGCGCCCTCAACGAGGAGGGCGACGGCGCGGTGCGCATCATGACCGTGCATGCGTCCAAGGGCCTGGAGTATCCGGTTGTAGCGGTTGCCGAGTGTTTTGGCGTGCGCAAATCGTCCGGTGCGGCACAAATGGGTCGCGTCGACGGTGGGGCGCAAGTCGTGGCGCTGCCGGCTCGTTTCGATGGCGTTAAGCTTGCCGACGGGACCTTCGTGAAGGGCGATGACGTCAAAAAGCAGTTTGAACACGCGTTTAAGGGCAAGGGCACGTCGCTGTGGTTGCCGCCGGAGCTCATGGAGGACGTCTGCGCGACGGGCTCTCCCGCCGAGGCATTTGCCCGCCTGCGTAACGACGACCTGCAGCTTTCGCTCGAGGAGCGGGCTCGTCTGCTCTATGTCGCCATGACGCGAGCGCGCGAGTTGCTCATTCTGGCGATGGATGCCGGCGTGAGCCGCGGCAAGGTGATGGCGCCGACCTTCGATGTCGAGACGGATCTGACCTACGACGTGCTGCGCCGCATCCTGCCGACCGATAGTCTGGACATGCCGCAGCTCGATAGCGACCGTCTGGTGTTCGACAACTCCCAGCCGGGCGACTACGAGCTCATCTCGCTGGCGGACTTTACGTTTGGTGAGCAGGCGTTTGAGGCTAACGCTTCGCTGGATGCCGAGGGCAGGCTCGTTCGCGGCGATGTCGATGTCGCTGATAATGCTGCGCACTCAACTGTGCCCGGTCCTGCCGACCCCAAGCCCGATGCGTTTGAGCTCGTGTATCCCCAGGCAGTGGGCGTGCGCATGGGCATCTGTCCGTTCCCGGTGCGTGACTCGTATAGCTACTCGTCAATTGCCGTGGCGCTGCATGCCGAGTCCGAGGACCGTGCCGCCGAGGCGCTTGTTCCCATGGACGAGGCCGGCGATGATGCGGAGTCGGATGGTTCCGAGATGACGGATGCAGGCGTGGCCGCCGTTGAGCCCGCCGGCAACCCCATGGCGCTGGGCTCGGCGTTCCATGCCGCCTGCCAGTGGCTGATCGAGATGGGTGCCGATGCGCTGCCCGCTGAGCGTGCCGATGCGCTGGCGCGCCTGTGGTGCCTGACGCCGGAGCAGCGCGAACGCTTCGACGTTGCCCTGGACCGCTGGCTCAAGTCGGCGGTCCGTGCCGAGCTGCTTGCCTGGCCGTGCATCCGTGCCGAGGTGCCGTTCTTCTCGCTGGGCTGCGAGGACGAGGACATCGCCCGCTACGGTGCATATGCCGAGGGCGCCATCGACGCCTTGGCGACGAACCCGGCGGATTCGTCACGCGCGCTGGTCATCGACTACAAGACGGGCGGCACACCGGACGAGACGCCGGAACAGCTGCGGGAGAAGCACGCCCTGCAGGCGCGCGTCTACGCCGATGTTCTGCACAAGGCGGGCTTTGAGGCCGTGACCGTCAAGTTCGTCCGCGCGGAGCAGGTCGACCCCGCCAACCCCTGCGAGCCCCAAGTGGTCACCTACAACCTTTAGCCCTCAACAACCTGCGGTGGAATCCCTATCGATTCCACCGCAGTCTTTTTGGGACGGGGCTTTTTTAGCTACTTTGGGCAAACCAACGCGGCCGCCCCGGATAAAGCCCTCAATCGTCCAAATAGCACCGCAACGCATGGGAGAGCCTGGGACGGTACAATAGCTCGAACGGTTCAAACGAATAAGGAGCCATATGCAGCTCACCAAAACGCTTGGGGTGACGCCGGAGGAGCTTTTTGACGCCCTAGCGGGGTCCATCATGCAGGATATCGAAAACGCCACGGGCAAGCGCTCCAGCCGCAACAGGCTCAACGGCAATAAGTACGAGAAGCGTGCCCAGGCCGCAAAAAGGCAAGGTAGCTCTTCATCGGAAACTGTGAACACTTCAGGCTTCGAGTCAGTAGCGAGCGGCCCGACAAAAGTAGTTGATGGAAGTGCCAAATGAATAAGAATGCCGCTACGCAACTGCACATCTATTCCGCCTTTTTCGTTCTCGCGGGATTTGTTTTAAATCGGGGAGTGTTTCTACTTTTCCTTGCGGAGAAAGGAATGTCTGTCACGGAAATCGCGCTTTATCAAGCCCTGTTTAACATTACAACGGTCGTCCTCGAGCTGCCAACAGGGCTGATAGGCGATTTCTTTGGAAAGAAGTTTTCGATTCAAGTGGGCGTGCTGCTGCTTTTCTTCCATACGGCTGGCATGCTGTTGCTCTCAGGTCCCTTTCTTGTCGTGCTTTCCCTTGTTGAGGCACTCGCCTACTCCCTTCAATCGGGATCCGAACAAGCACTTTTATATGAAATTGCCCGGAATGCCGGTCAAGGAGAGCGTTTCCTCACCATCAACGCTCGGCTGCTTGCCGCGCAATCAATCGCTACGGGAATGGCGATTGTGCTCGGATCTTTCATTGCCCAAGTATCTTGGAGCGCCCTCTACGTATGTGTCTCCGTTTTCTATCTCCTGCAGCTTTTCCTTCTGTATCCCATTGAGAGGACGGAAGCGACCCGTTCTGAAAGCTCTGAAAAGGGAAGGTTTGACGCGGCCAAGATGTTCAGACGCGAAACCTGGCGTGTTGGAGAATCCGCTTTTGCGGTATTGCTTCTTCTAATCGGCACAAGCATGCTCGATGGATTCTATGGGAGTTATTACAACTTGAATCAGTTGGTATTCGACGCATTTGATGCTCCCGTCTCCATAATAGGAATCTTTTTCGGTGCATCCTATGCAGTAAATGCGACGGCCTACATTGCAGCAGATTTCTTCTCATTGCGTTTCGGGAAAAGAAATACCATGCTCGGCTCGATGCTAATCGAGGCTGGCCTTTTCATGATTCTTCCGTGGTTCGCTTCAAATCCGCTGTGTTTGTTTGGCCTTAGCATGGTGCTTTGTTTTCTCCCAGAAGTGGTGTACATCACTTCGGAAAACTTAATCCAAGACGCGATAGCGGACGATCTCCGCGCGACGATCCTTTCCGTCGCGTCTCTGGTAAGGGCTCTCTTTTCTGCAGTGTTTTTCTCCATATTTGGACATGTGTTGGGGTTATATCCCATTCAGATAGCGCTCGGTATTATTGGTGCAATCGCGATAGCAATTACCGCCGTTGTTTCATTAAAAATGGTTGGAATACAGGTCTCCAAGAATTGATATATCGATTGACGAGCTATCCGAAGCGTCGAGCCTTCTTGATGGACATGACTATTCGTCACAAATCATTCCGCGCATCGCCGGGGTTCCAGTAATACTCGATATATCTGGATGCCCTCATTCCCCTTTTTGAAGGTCCCAAATTGACTACCCGTGTTGGTTTGGCTAGGTTCGGGTGCTATCCGCGCCGTGCGGTAAAATCGTTCAGTCAGAACACGAACCCGCATCGGAGCTCATCACATGGCATTCGTCCATCTGCACAACCACACCGTTTTCTCCATGCTCGACGGCGCAACCCGTATCCAGGATATGGTCAACCGTGCCGTAGAGCTGGGCATGCCCGCCGTGGCCATTACCGACCACGGCTACATGTATGGCGTACCCGACCTGGCGCTGGCCTGCGACGCCGTCAACCACAACACGCCCGAGTACAAAACCTGGAGCCACGACAAGGCCTTTTTGGAAAAGGATCGCCGCGACGAGCTGGTGGAGCCCGATCCCGAGGAAAACCCGCGCGAGCATGCCCAGTATGTGAAGGACATGGCCATGTGGGACGAGAAGGGCAACATCGACGAGCTCAAGCCGCCTCTGGTCATCAAGCCCATCTTTGGCTGCGAGGTCTACTTTACGCCGGACGAGACGCTTGCCCGCGACCATAAGCCCGAGCTCTACCACATGATCCTTCTGGCCAAGGACCAGGAGGGCTACGTCAACCTGATGCAGACGGCTTCCGAGGCAGCCGTGCAGGGCTTTTACTACAAGCCCCGCGTGACGCTCGACAACCTGCGCCGCCACGCCAAGGGCATGATCTGCACGAGCGCCTGCATCGCGGGCATCATCCCCAAGTACATCGACCGCGGTGACATGGAGGGCGCCATCAAGTGGGCCGAGACCTTCCGTGATACCTTCGAACCTGGCGACTTTTATATCGAGATCCAGGAACACGGCATCACCACCGACAACGGCCTGACCGATGAGCAGATGGACCGCACGCTCATCGACATCGCCAAGCAGGTGGGTGTCAAGGTCATCGCCACCAACGACTTTCACTACCTGCGCCGCGAGGACGCGCCCGTACAGGACGTCATCATGTGCATCGGCATGAACGCCAAGGTCGACGACCCCAACCGCATGCGCATGACCGGCTCGGAGTTTTACATGAAGACCGAGGAGGAGATGCGGGCGATGTTCCCGTATTGCCCCGAGGCCTGCGACAACACGCTCGAGATCGCCGACAAGTGCTACGTGGAGCTGGACTGGGATTCCATCATCCTGCCGCGCTTCCCGCTGCTCGACCCCGGCGAGACGCACGAGAGCCAGTTCCGCCGCGAGTGCGAGAAGGGCCTGCGCCAACACTATGGCGATGACTGGGCCACACGCGAAATCGGTGGCGTCAACATCAAAGAGCGCTTTGAGTACGAATACAAGGTCATCTGCGACAAGGGCTTTGCTGCCTACTTCTTGATCGTTGCCGAGTACGTGCAATGGGCCAAGGACAACGGCATCGGCGTCGGCCCCGGCCGTGGCTCGGCCGCCGGCGCTATCGTCGCCTACGCCATGAACATCACCGCGTTCGACCCGCTCGAGAACGGCCTGATGTTCGAGAGGTTCCTGTCCCCGCAGCGTACCGAGATGCCCGATATCGATATGGACTTCGACGATGAGCGGCGCCTCGAGGTCGTGGAGCACGTTCGCCAGCTCTACGGTCCCGAGAAGGTCACCCACGTTATCACCTACTCGACCATTAAGGCCAAGCAGGCCATCAACGACGCCGCGCGCGTGCTGGACTACCCGGTCTACATGGGCCAGCGCCTGTCCAAGATGGTCTCGAGCGACCCCAAGGTCAAGCTCAAGCAGGTGCTCGAAAAGCAACCCGGCAAAGAGGATCTGTTTAACCCCGACTTTGCCGAGGCCTATAAAAAGGATGACGACGCCCGCCGTATCATCGACACGGCGCTCTCGATCGAGGGCCTCACCCGTGGCGAGGGTGTGCACGCGTGCGCCGTCCTGATCTGCCGCGATCCCGTCAACGAGCATGTGCCCACCAAGCTCGATACCAAGGGCGGCGTCGAGATTACCCAGTACGAGGGCCATACCGTTGCCGACATGGGCCTGCTCAAGATGGACTTCCTGGGCCTGCGCACGCTGACGGTTATCTCCAAGGCCAAGGCAAACATCAAAAAGAATTTCGGCATCGACATCAAAGAGGAAGAGATTCCCTTTGACGACCCCGAGATCTTTAAGCTCATGGGCTCCGGTCACACCGCCGGCGTCTTCCAGGTCGAGTCCGCCGGCATGACGGCCACGATCAAGAACATGAAGCCCACCGAGTACAAGCACGTCGTGGCATTGATCGCCCTGTACCGCCCGGGCCCGTTGGGCGCCGGCATGGTCTCGTCCTACATCAACCGTATGAATGGTAAGGAGCCGGCGGTCTCCTACGACGACCGCCTGGACGACATCCTGGGCGAAACCTACGGCACCATGGTCTACCAGGAGCAGGTTATGCTCATCTCCGTCGAGATGTGCGGCTTCTCCAAGGGCGAATCGGACTCGCGTATCCGTAAGCCCGTGGCTAAAAAGAAGATCAAACTGCTCACGTCAACGGTGCTCCACTGGGAGGATGGCTCGGACGAGACCACCTACGACCACTGGATGAACGGCGCTATCAAGAACAACTACACGCGCGAGGTCGCCCAGAAGATTTGGGACGATGTTCTCGAGTTCGCGTCCTACGCCTTTAACAAGTCGCACTCCGCCGGCTACGCCATCCTGGTTATGCAGACGGCGTGGCTCAAGGCGCATTATCCGCACGAGTACATGGCGGCCGTTCTGACGTCCTATACGGGCAAGACCGACAAGATCGTGCACTACGTCTCGGCGTGCCGCCACGACGGCATCCCCGTGCTTTCGCCAGATGTCAACGAGTCCGGTACCGAGTTCACGGCTACCAAGGAAGGCGTGCGCTTTGGTTTGGCTGGCATCCGCGGCGTGGGCACCGGCGTGGCGCAGGCGATTATCGCCGAGCGCGAGGCGGGCGGTCCGTTTAAGACGCTGCACGACTTTGTCGAGCGCGTGGACTCGGGCCAGGCCAACCGTCGCGTGATCGAATCGCTCATCAAGGCAGGCGCCTTCGACTCCACGGGGTATCCGCGTCGCCAGATGATGCACTTTGTGGATAAGAACAACCCCGAGAACATCATCGATGCCGCGGTAAAGCGCCAGAAAGATCGCGCGAGCGGCCAGACGTCGTTCTTCGATATGTTTGGCGACGTTGAGGGCTCGGGCTTTGAGGTGAGCGTGCCCGATCCGGATGGCCAGGAGTGGGACCGCCACCTTAAGCTAAGCCAGGAGAAGGAGGTTCTGGGCATCTATGTCTCGGACCACCCGCTGCGCCCGTTTGAGTATGCGCTAGCCAAGGCACGCGACTTCTCGTTCTCGCAGATCGATACCGGCTACGAGGTGCAAAACCCCACGGGCGGTACCATCAACCAGGAGATTCCCGAGGGCAAGGCGCTGTGGTGGGCCGGCATGGTCTCGAGCGTGTCCAAGCGCGTGACCAAAAACGGTGACCCCATGGGCATCGTGCAGCTCGAGGACATGGAAGGCGAGGCCACCGTCGTCGTGTTCCCCAAGACCTACAAGGAGGCCGAGGGGTATCTGTACGGCGAGGTCGATCCCGAGACCGGCGCGCAGCTGTCCGACGCCTTTGTGCGCATCAAGGGCAAGCTCGAGCGCTCGGACCGCGGCGACCAGATCATCGCGCAGGAGATTGTGCCGCTGGAGCTCAACGAGGAGAACAACAAGCCCAAGGTGTTTGAGGTCATGGTGCCCAACAGCCGCTTTAGCCAGGGCAATATGGCGCGTCTTGCCACGGTGCTCACCGCTAACCCGGGCGGCGACCGCGTGGAGATCTTTATCGAGCAGGTGGACGGGCGCGTGCTGCGCGCCGAGGTGCCTGCCAAGGTCAACGCGCGCTCGATTCCGCTGCTGGCCGAGGCCAAGGCCATTGTGGGTAACCAGGGTCGCGTGACGGTGATCTAAGCTACCCCGGGTGAGATTGGAGGAAGTGATGGCGCAGGGGACGTTTGTGCAGGCGCTTCGCAAAGAGGCGGCGTTGAGCGGCACCTTTATGAAGGGGCGTTCGCTCATGCTCAACGGCGCCGTGCTGTCGATCGAGGACAGCGGCTCGCGCTTCTCCAAAAACGTGACGGTTGAGGGCTCGGTGCGCGGCTCGCGCGGCGACCTGTACAAGACGCACGTGGCGCTCGATATGGACGAGCACGAGGTTATCGACTACGACTGCGACTGCCCCGCCGCATACCGCTATCCCGGTATGTGCAAGCACGCCATCGCCACAGCGCTGGCGTACCTGGACACCAGCGGCATTGAGCCTGTTGAGGGGCTGCGCACGCCGGTTCGCACGTTTACGGCGCAGCCGAAACAGCCCGCGCGCGCCGCGTCCGCCGCGCCGGCCGTCAACCCCAACTTTCCCTTCCCGGCGCCCGTCCCCACGAGCCCGAGCCTTGTGGCGGCGCTTTCCGATCTTTCGGACGCGCGCATGGATGAGCTGGCGAGCATGCGCCGCAAGCTTGCCGGTGCCGTTGATCCCGACGCTCCCAAAGCGGCGTTGGAGCCCTCGTTGGTGCCGTACTACAATCCGCTGTTCGCTGACCGCTTTAGCTGGGCGCTCGAGTTCCGCATTCGCTGTGGATCGGTGTCCTACGTGGTCAAGGACATCGACGGCATGGCCGATGCCTACGTGCGCGGCGGCACGTTCTCCTATGGCAAGAAGCTCACGTTTGTCCATTCACCTGAGGCCTTTGACGAAACATCGGCAAAGCTGCTCAACCTTGTTGCGACGACAGTTGCCTATCTCGATGACATCACAAGCTCGCGTTCGGCGTCGTACGACTTTGCCCGCAGCGGTTTTGTTGCCGAGCGTCAGTTGCCGCTGTCCGAGCATAGCATCGTATATGTGCTGGACCTGCTGCGCGGCCAGACCATCTCCTTTGAGCCCGCCTGGTCGCGGGGGGTGACGACGCATCGCACCTACGACGTGGCGGTTGAGCTGTCTCCGCAAGGGGAGGACGGGGCATCCGCTAAGCGCCCACCGCTGCTTGCCGCCAAAATCGCGCCGGCGGCTGGTGGTAGCTATGACCTGCGCCTGCCCGCCGATATGTACTGCTTTGCGTCGGGCGATGCCGCCTACTTGGTTGACACGCGCCGCGCGCGCCGTACCGACGCTGCATTTGCTCAGCATGCCGCACCTTTTTTGTCGCGCTTGCTGCCGTGCCGCACGCCCGCCCATATTGCCGCCGAGCAGGTGGGGGAGTTCTGCCGTATGGCGCTGCCCATTTTGCGCGACTATACCGACCTTACCGCGCCCGCTGCGCTCGATACCGTGGCGCCCGAGCCGAGCTTTGCCATGGCAATCGGCGTCGACGATGGGCTCGTGACCTGCAAGATTACGGTTACCTACGGCGACTGGTCGGCGGATCTCTTTGGCCTGGGCGCTCCGGGCAGCCCCTTCGAAGAGCAGCGCCCCGGTGTGCCACCCCGCGACGAGGTGGCGGAGTTTCGCGTTATGGATACGGCGGCCCTGTACTTCGATTTCTACGAGGGCGGTCTGGCGTTTGAGGAGCGCGATGACGCCCGCTTGTTCTGCCTGCTGACCGAGGGCCTGTCCGCCCTGTCCGAGCTGGGTGAGGTCATGCTTAGCGACCGTCTGCGCCAGATCTCGGTCCGCCCCGCGCCCAAGCTCTCGGTTCGTGCGACCGTTAAGAGCAATCTGCTCGATGTCGAGCTGGGCGCGAGCGGGCTTTCGGCCGCGGACCTTGCCGTCTATCTCGATTCGTACAAGCGCCATCAAACGTTTGCGCGCCTTACGTCCGGCGACATCATTCGCCTGGACGAGGGAGCGCGCGCCGCGTTTGGCCTTGCCGAGGACCTGGGTGTCGATGCCGTCGACCTGCTCGACGGCGTGTCGCTTCCCGCGTCGAGCACCCTGTTCGTCGACAGCATGCTCGCACGCACGCCGGCGCTCGAGGCCGATCGCGACGCTGCGTTCCGCCGTACCGTCGAGCGCCTGGACACGCTCGGCAAGATGGACTTTACGGTGCCGGCATCGCTCAAGGCAACGATGCGCGGCTACCAGGTCGACGGATACCAGTGGCTCGGCTCGCTTGAACACCTGGGCCTTGGCGGCATCTTGGCCGACGACATGGGCCTGGGCAAAACGCTCCAGATGATTGCGCATATTCTGGCGCGCGTGGAGGCGGGGGACACCAAGCCCACGCTCGTGGTATGCCCGGCCTCACTCGTGTACAACTGGACTGCCGAGCTGGAGCGCTTTGCCCCGTCGCTCGATGTGTGCGCCATTGTGGGCGCCAAGGCTCAACGCCGCGTGCAGATCGCCGGCGTGGCCGAGCATAGCGTGGTCGTGACGTCGTATGACCTTATGCGGCGCGATATCGACGAGTACGTCGAGCAGGATTTTGCCCGCGTGGTGCTCGATGAGGCACAGTACATTAAAAATCCGCTCACGCAGGTGGCGCGCGCCGCCAAGCGCCTGCCTGCCGGCGTGCGCTTTGCCCTGACGGGCACGCCCATCGAAAACCGCCTATCCGAGCTCTGGAGCATCTTCGACTTTTTGATGCCGGGCCTGCTGGGCACGCGTGAATCGTTTGCAAAGCGATTCGAAAGCCCGGTCGAGCATGCCGAGGGCGATAGCGCCGCTCGCCTGCAGGCGCTCGTGTCGCCGTTTGTGCTGCGTCGCGTTAAGGAAGACGTGGTGGCCGACCTGCCCGAAAAGATCGAAGACACGGTGATGGCACAGCTTACCGGCGAGCAACGCAAGCTCTACCTGGCCAACCAGGACCGCATCGCCCAGCAGGTGCAGCACCGCGAGGCTGGGGAGTTTAAGAAGGACAAGCTCAAGGTGCTCGCCGAGCTCACCAAGCTGCGCCAGATCTGCTGCGACCCGCGTCTACACTACGAGGATTACAAGGCGGGGAGCGCCAAGCTCGATACGTGTATGGAGCTCGTGCACGGCGCACTCGACGGCGGGCATCGCATCCTGTTGTTCAGCCAGTTTACGGGTATGCTCGATATCATCGGTAAGCGCTTGGCCAAGGAGGACATCGCCTTCCTTAAGCTCACGGGCGCTTCGTCTAAGGAGAGCCGCGCCAAGATGGTCGCGCAGTTCCAAGCGGGCGAGGTTCCGGTCTTTTTGATTTCGCTCAAGGCGGGCGGCGTGGGCCTTAACCTGACGGCGGCCGACGTGGTCATCCACTACGACCCGTGGTGGAACGTGGCAGCGCAGGACCAGGCGACCGACCGCGCGCACCGTATTGGCCAGCAACATACCGTGACCGTGTACAAGCTCATCGCCAAGGACACGATCGAGGAGCGCATTATGCAGATGCAGGAGTCCAAGCGCGACCTGGTCAACAGCGTGCTCGGCGGCGACGGCATCTCGTCGGCGCTGTTTACCCGCGAAGATGTTCTGGCGCTGCTGGGCGGCGACGGGCGCTAACCCGCTCGGGTGGGGCCGCCAGGGCGGATAGCGCACGCTGCCCCATCGTCCCCGCCCGTTATGTGTTCATTTGCAATGCCGTGGATGGTTTGTCTGCCTTTGGGCATAAGAACCATCAAGAACATTGGCACGTCAGCAAAGGAGAACATCATGGCGAAATTCTTTAAGGACCCCGACGGTAAGCTCATTGCCGCCCTTGGCAACGACGTTGCAGCCCCTGCCGGTTGCACGGAACTGACCGCAAACACTGAGGACGCGGCGCACGAGAAGCACGTGCCTGTTGTCGAGACCGAGCGCGACGGTCACGTGATTCGCGCACGCGTTGGCTCGGTCGAGCACCCCAGCCTGCCCGAGCACTATATTGAGTGGATCGCCCTTGAGGCCGAGGGCCGCTTAGAGGTCCATTACCTTGAGCCCGGCATGAAGCCCGCGACGTTTTTTGCCGGCGGTTCCAAGACCGGTACCGTCTATGCCTACTGCAACCTGCACGGGCTGTGGTCCGCGACGTTCTAGGAGCGCGCCCCCGCTCGGGGTATCATAGCTAGCATATGCACATGCGAGCGCCGACTGCATCATGCGGCCGGCGCTTTTACTACGATTTCGATGGTTTACGACGGAAAGGGCTGAGCCATGAAGCTCGCGCTTGCACAGATCGATATGCGCCTGGGTGATATTGAGGGCATTTGCGGCCGCATCGAGGACCAGGCTCGTCTGGCCCACGAGCGCGGGGCGCGCGTGCTGTGCGTTCCGGCTCCGCTCTTTATGGGCGCCATGCCCGGTGGCCTGGTGGGCGCTGCCGACTTTGAGCACGACATGCTTGCCGGCTTGACTGGTGTCGCCGAGCGCATCCAGGAGCTTGACATGATCTGCATCGTGCCCGCGGCGGTTTCGTTTGAGGGTCAGCCGCTGCTCGACTACATGATGCTCAAGGACGGTCATGTGGTGCCGGCGCGTTCGAGCATTGCCCTGCAGCGTGGCGAGAACAACGACACGCGTTGGGCGCCGCCGGTGTTCGACGTGGACGGCGTGCGCATCGCCGTGATTTTTGACTTGGACCGCGAACTCGAGATGTTGCCGACCGGTGTTGACCTCATTGCGTATTTCCAATTCAATGCGTTTGACATGACCGACCGCGAGACTGCTGCCATTGCCGCCGTTCGCAGCGGCGCCTACCGCAAGATCGCATCCAAGCGCAGCGTGTGGTTTGCCTGCATGGCGCCGGTCGGTGCCTATGACGAGTCGGTGTATACCGGCGGTTCGTTTGTGCTCGACGACTGCGGTCGCGTGGTGGCCCAGGCGCCGTGTTTTGAGGAGAGCCTGCTGGTTCAGGAGATTCAGCGCGGCGTGATGCTCGATGCCCTGGAAGATCACGAACTGCCCGAGTTCCGTTCCGAGGAGTGGCTGTGGCAGGCGCTGGTGCTTGCCGTGCGCGACAACGCCCGGGCCCACGGTGCGTCGCGCGCCGTGGTGGCACTCGAGGGCGACTTGCCGTCGTCCCTGCTGGCGGCGCTGGTCGTCGACGCTCTGGGCCCACGTAATGTGATTGGCCTGGTGCTGGGGCGCAACCGCATCTTTACGCCGGCGCAGGAGGAGGCCGAGGCTGCTCGCTGTGCCGCCGTTCGCGCCATTGCCGAGCGCCTGCATATTCGCACGGTTGAGCGCGATGCGCCGGATGCCGCGCGCGTGCTCGACCGCGATGTGTCGGCGGGCGACGCCGAGCGCCTGCGCTCTCGCACGCTGGGCCTCATGCTGGAGGATACGGCGCTCGAGCTGGGTGCGATGGCGTTGAGTCCGCTGTCCAAAACCGAGTACGCGCTGGCGGCGCCGGCGCTTTGCGGCGGCTACCAGGGCGATTATGCGCCCTTTGGCGATGTGTACCTGTCGACGCTTGAGTTTGTGGCGCGCGTGCGCAACCGCACGTCTGCCGTGGTGCCCCAAGAGCTCGTGACGCTCAACGCGGTGGAAGATTGTATGGAGCGAGTGCTGGCGCAGGCGCTCTCGACGCTCGACGGTCCGGTCGATATGCTCGACCGCGCGGCACAGCTGCTCGGCGGGGTCGAGCCGGGTGAGATCGATGGCGCGCTTGAGGCGCACGTGGACCGCAATCGATCTTTCGACGACATCCCGATGGCCGCTGGCAAGCCTGAGGCCTGCTCGCTGCTGCTGATGCTCGTTCGACAGGGTGAGGCTGCCCGCCGCATGTTGCCGACGGCGCCGATCGTTTCGTCCCGTTCGTTTGCCGAGCGCTCCTGGCCGTACATGCTCGCGTGGTCCGACCTGGGGCTTAACGGCAAGGAGCGTATGACGGTCGATTCGCTGGCGCGCGCCGAGGTGCGCCGTTTTGCTGACGAGGATACTAGTGAGCGCGTGCGAAACGAGATGATGGGCGTGCTGGGCGAGCTACTGGGTATTTCGCCCGAACAAATGGAGGAGTTGCGCTCTGAAGACGGTCAGCGTCGTTTACACGAGGGAATGAAAAAGTTCGAGGGCGAGGTTCAGGACGCCATCGATAAGATGATGGGCGGCCAGGGTGGCCCGCAGGGTGGGCACCAGGGTGGCCCGATGCCGCATCCGCCGGTTGATCCCCGACAGTTCCCATTCTTCTCGCAGAACTAAACTGGGGATGGGATTCGCTCTCAACCCCGATACTTCAACTAAGCATCTTGACCCCGTTGTGTTATTCTAGAACAGACGTTCGTGAGTAGTGCGCGGGGTCTTGCCTTGCGCTTGGTAAAAGACGAGGGGAGGTTGGCTTGGTTATCTTGGGTATCGACCCTGGTTTGGCCCATACGGGTTGGGGGATTATCGAGGAGCGGCGCGGCGAGGTTCGCTGCCGTGCCTACGGTTGTATCGAGACCAGCGCGGGCAGTCCGCTCGCGGTGCGCCTGTCGCATATCGCCCGCGACCTCAAGGGTGTCGTGGAGCGTTATCGACCCGATACCGCTGCTATCGAGAGCATCTACTTTGGCGCTAACGTTCGCTCGGCCATTCCAACGGCGCATGCCCGCGGTGCTGCGCTCGTGGCGCTTTCGGAATGCGCGCTCGAGATTGGCGAATACACGCCCATGCAGATCAAGCAGGCCGTGGTGGGCACCGGTGCCGCAGATAAACGGCAGGTTGCCTACATGGTGCGCACGCTCACGCAGCTCGATCACGACCCTCACCCAGACCATGCCGCCGATGCGCTGGCCTGCGCCATCTGTCACGTAAACCTCAGCCGCACCCGGGCGCTTACCGGCGGCGAGTTCTATCAACAGAGAGGAACCGGATACTGATGATCTCCCAGCTCCATGGAACGCTTGTCGAGGCCACGATGAGCTCGGCCGTTGTCGATGTATCGGGCGTGGGCTTTGAGCTCGGCATCTCGGGCAGCACTGCCGCCACGCTGCCTACACCCGGCGGCGAGGTTCGCCTCTATACCCGTATGCAGGTGCGCGAGGACGCCATGACACTCTTTGGCTTTGCCTCCAAGGACGAACGCACGATGTTTGACCGGCTCGTGTCCGTGTCTGGTGTTGGCCCGCGCCTGGCGCTTGCCGTGCTTTCCACCTATACCGTGGGACAGCTGTATTCGCTGGTGATGGCCGAGGACGACAAGGGCATGGCCAAGGTGCCCGGTGTGGGCAAAAAGACCGCGCAGCGTCTGATCCTGGAGCTCAAGAGTACCTTTGCCAAGGACAAGGGCTTTGTTCCGGTCGACGTAATCCCCGGTCAGGTTGCGATGCCGGTTCCCGCCGCCGCTCCCTCGGCCATCGATGACGCCCGTGCGGCGCTCCTCTCCATGGGCTTTAGCCCGCAGGAGACCGAGGTTGCCCTGAGCGGGTATGATGGGCAGGATATGCGTGTCGAGGATCTGCTCGGCGCGGCGCTTAAGCGACTCGGAATGGATGCGTGATGTGGGAAGCCGATGACTCTCAGGACCTGTGGGCGACGCCCGGCAACTCGCCGGCGGCATCCATGGCGCACGGTGAGCGCATGGTGGGCTCGGAACTAACGCCCGAAGACCTCGATGTCGACCGTACCCTGCGTCCCCAGCGCCTGGACGACTACTGCGGCCAGGAGCATATCAAGCAGAGCCTTCGCGTGCTGATCGAGGCGGCGCAGAGCCGTGGCGAGACGCTCGACCACGTGATCTTCTCGGGCCCTCCGGGTCTGGGCAAGACCACGCTGGCCACGGTTATCGCCAACGAGCTGGGCGCTCAGATCAAGACGACGAGCGGCCCGGCCATCGCGCGTACCGGCGACTTGGCGGCTATCCTTACCAACCTGCAGCCGGGTGATGTGCTGTTTATCGACGAGATTCACCGTCTTAACCGTTCGGTCGAGGAAGTCCTGTATCCCGCTATGGAGGACTTTGCGCTCGATATCGTGATCGGTAAAGGCCCGGCCGCACGTTCGATTCGCCTGGATATCCCCAAGTTTACGCTGGTGGCGGCAACAACCCGCTCGGGTATGCTGACCGGCCCGCTGCGCGACCGCTTTGGCATTTCGTATCGCCTGGACTACTACACGGTCGAGGAACTCGCTCAGATCGTGACGCGTTCGGCGACCATCCTGGGTGTGACGATCGACCATCCCAGCGCACTTGAGATCGGCTCGCGCTCGCGTGGCACGCCGCGCTTGGCCAACCGTCTGCTCAAGCGTGTGCGCGACTATGCGCAGGTGCGCGGTAACGGTCCTATTGAGCTTGATATCTGCCGTCAGGCGCTCGAGTTCTTCGAGATTGATGAGCTTGGTCTGGACTGGATGGACATTCGCATCTTGGAGACGCTTGCCAAGACGTTCTCCGGCCGTGCCGTGGGCCTGACGACCCTTGCCAGCGCGGTGGGCGAGGATCCGGGTACGCTCGAGGATGTCTATGAGCCCTATCTGCTGCAGTGCGGCTTGATGATCCGCACGCCCCAGGGCCGTCAGGCAACCTTGCGCACCTTTGAACACTTGGGGATTGAACCTACCGTTTAGGGCGCTTTGTTTTGGCGGGCTGTTAGGCTATCGCTGGACATTGGGTAAACATATCGCCGTTTGTCGGTTACGGGTGCTTTACTATTGCGCGCGCGTGCTATGCTGGATTGGTCTTTTTCTCATTCGGTAACGAAAGGACCGCCCATGCCTACTGACATCGAAATCGCACGTTCTGTCACGCCGCTGCCTATTACCGAGGTGGCCAAGAACGCCGGCGTCGACGTTAAGCATCTGATTCCGTACGGCTTTGACAAGGCAAAGGTCGACTATTCCCTGCTCAACGAGCCAACTGATCACCAGGCCAAGCTTGTCCTCGTGACCGCCATCAACCCCACGCCTGCGGGCGAGGGCAAGACCACCACGACTATCGGTCTGGCCGATGGCCTGCGCCGTCGCGGCGTCAAGAGTGCTGTGGCCCTGCGTGAGCCTTCGCTCGGTCCCGTCTTTGGCGTCAAGGGCGGTGCCGCCGGCGGCGGCTGGGCGCAGGTCATCCCCATGGAGGACATCAACCTGCACTTTACCGGTGACTTCCACGCTATCGGTGCCGCTAACAACCTGCTGGCCGCCATGCTCGACAACCATATTCAGCAGGGCAACCAGCTCGGTATCGATGTTAAGCGCATCACCTGGAAGCGCGTCGTCGACATGAACGACCGTCAGCTGCGCCATGTCATCGACGGTATTGGCGGCAAGGCCCAGGGCGTGCCGCGCGAGGACGGCTTCGATATCACCGTTGCCTCCGAGGTCATGGCAATCCTGTGCCTGTCCACGAGCATCAATGACCTCAAGGAGCGCCTGGGCGAGATTGTTGTCGGCTACAGCTATGCCGGCGAGCCCGTTCGCGCCCGTGACCTTAAGGCTCAGGGTGCCATGGCGGCCCTGCTCAAGGATGCGCTCAAGCCCAATCTGGTGCAGACGCTCGAGGGTACGCCCGCGTTTGTCCACGGCGGTCCCTTCGCCAATATTGCCCACGGCTGCAACTCCATCATGGCCACGCGTATGGCGATGCGCTTTGGCGATGTCGCCATTACCGAGGCCGGCTTCGGTGCCGATCTGGGTGCCGAGAAGTTCCTCGACATCAAGTGCCGCATGACGGGCGTTCGCCCCAGCGCCGTCGTGGTCGTCGCGACCGCTCGTGCGCTGAAGTACAACGGTGGCGTCGCCAAGGCCGACCTCAACGAGGAGAACCTCGAGGCACTCAAGGCCGGTATGCCCAACCTGCTGCGTCACGTCGACAACATCCAGAACGTTTATGGTCTGCCCTGCGTAGTCGCCATCAACCGCTTCCCGACGGACACCGAGGCCGAGCTTGCGCTCATCGAGTCCGAGTGTCAGAAGCTCGGCGTCAACGTTAAGCTTTCCGAGGTTTGGGCCAAGGGCGGCGAGGGCGCGCTCGAGCTTGCCGATGAGGTCATGCGTCTGATTGAGCAGCCGAGCGAGCTCAAGTTTGCCTATGAGGACGGCGCCGATGTGGCCGACGCTCTTGAGGCCATTGCCACCAAGGTCTACCGCGCCGACGGCGTCGACTTTACGCCGGCCGCCAAGCGCCAGCTCGCCGAGCTGCGCGAGAACGGCTTTGGCAACCTGCCGGTGTGCGTGGCCAAGACGCAGTACAGCTTTAGCGACAACGCCAAGGCCCTGGGCGCTCCCGAGAACTTCCGCATCACGGTGCGCGAGCTCAAGGTTTCCGCCGGTGCCCACTTTGTGGTCGCATTGACTGGCAGTGTTCTGACCATGCCGGGCTTGCCCAAGGTCCCCGCGGCTGAGAACATCGACGTCGACAGCGACGGCAACATCACCGGCCTGTTCTAAGCCTGTTGCCCCTAGCTGCCTGCCCGCCCCGCCGTGCCCCCAAGGCCCGGCGGGGCTTTTTTATCCTTAGGCCCGCGCATGTCTTGTAGATACCGACGGGCTCTGCCCATCATAGGCTTTTGCGCGGGTAGAATGCATGGATAACTTGATGCTCACGCGCGACGGAAAGGAATCGTTGCATGGATCAGGACAAGACAACCGTGATGGGCGGCTACGGTTCCGCGCAGGCTGGCGATAGCGCCGATGCGACCCGCGTTGTTCCCAACCTCGGTTATACCGACCCCGCCGCGACGCAGCCTTCTGCCGAGCCCACCCGGGTTATGGGCTATGGCGACACGGCGCAGGATTCTTACGCTACATCTTCGCAAGGCCCCTATGGCAACGCAGCTCCGGACCCGTTTGATTACGCGCCGCAGGATTCTTATGCCGCCTCGACGCCGAATCCCTATGATGACCTGCCGCAAAATCCCATTCCGCAGCCTCAGCAGACGACGTATATGCCTCGCACGGCGCAGTCTCGCTACGAGTCGCGCGAGCCGTATCGCGAGTACCCCAAGTCGATTCCGCAATATGGCGAGGACGAGGAGAAGAAGCCGTCGCGTTCGTCGAGCGTGATCAAGAAGATCCTCATCGTGCTGGCGATCTTCTTTGCGCTGTCGGTTGTGTTTGCCATTGTGTCGGGCATGCTCAACAAGCGAGGGAGTTCAACGGCCGATACCGCTGCCGAGCAAACCGAGTCCGCCTCGTCTAGCACCGTCGATCTGAGCGATATCCCGGGGCAGTACTGGTCCAACGCCAAGAAACTTCTCAAGTCGCGCGGCGCCAATCTTTCGAATGCCGTGGTCCTGACTGATGATGGCTCAACGCCCGTCATCGATGCCAACTGGGTCGTTACTTCTGCTTACTATAACGACAGCGGCAACCTCGAAATTCAACTCACGCACAAGAATAGCTCGGGCAACTCGCCCGACGGCCAAAGCGGTACCGACAGCTCGAGTTCCAATACGCTGGAGGACTTGAGCAACAAGGCACAGGAGCTTGGGGATAAGGCCCAAGAGCTGGGCGACACGGCCCAGAACCTGGGCGACACCGCTCAGAACTTGGGCGGCATGGCGACGGATGCCTGGAACGCTCTGCAAAACGGCATCTCGGGCGCTCAGGGAAACTAGCTGTTAAGCGGGCTACAGCTGCTCGGCCGGACGGTCGGGCGAGCTAAAGCCCGAGTCAAACGTAACGACGCATGAGGCATTGGGTCGGCGCTCGTGCACGATGCGCGTGACGAGCTCCAGCAGCTCCTCGTCGGATATGTCAAAGCCGTCGGGACGCACAAGGTCAAACGAAACGAACCCGTCGTGCTCGTGCAGGTCGTGGATGGAGAGCGCGGGATCGATCTGCATGATGCCGCGCTTGACCCAGCCGCGCAGGTCGTCGCCGGTGGTGGCGATGGGGTCACAGTGCAACGTGATGCCGATGCCCATCTGACGCTTGATGTCGTGCTCGATGGTGTCCAAAATCTCGTGGTGCTCAAATGCGTCGCCCTCGCCGGGCATCTCCACGTGGGCGCTGGCAAACTGACGACCGGGGCCGTAGTCGTGCACCATCAGGTCGTGTGTGCCCAAGACCTGCGGATAGGACATGATCTTGTCGCGGATTGCCTGAACGAGCTTGGGGTCGGGCGCTTGTCCCAGCAACGGGCTGATGGCGTCGCGCACTAGACCCATGCCGCTGATGCAGATGAAGACGCCCACACCCAGGCCTGCCCAGCCATCGAGGTCAAAGCCGGTCGTCTGCGAAATAAGCGCCGCCATCAAGACCGAACCCGAGGTGATGACGTCGTTTTTGGAGTCCTGTGCTGTGGCAATGAGTGTTTCGGAATCGATACGGTTGCCCAGCGCGCGGTTGAATGCGGCCATCCAGAGCTTAACGAGCATGGATGTAGCCAGTGCCGCAAGGGAAACGAGCGTGTAAGCGGTGGGGGAAGGCTTGATGATCTTGGTGACCGACTCGAGGATCAGGTTGATGCCGACGGCGCAAACCAGGACGGCGACAAACAAGCCGGCGAGGTACTCGTAGCGGCCGTGGCCATAGGGGTGGCCTTCGTCTGCCGGGCGGCTGGCGAGGCGGAACCCGAGCAGGCTCACGATGTTGCTCGAGGCATCGGAGAGGTTGTTGAAAGCGTCGGCGATGAGGGAGACGGAGCCAGCGAGCAGGCCCGCGATGCCCTTGGCCAGGCACAGGGTGATGTTGAGGCCAATGCAGATGAGGCTTGCGGCGAAGCCCGCGTTGGTGCGGCAGGAGGTATCGACCGGCTCGCCCTCGCTGCCGGGAACAAGCGTATGTACCAGCTGATTTACAAATAGCATAGCGGTCGTCCTCACAATCATGTTTAAGGGGATAGTGTAGCTCGCGCGGAGGCGCTGTGCACCGATGCTCAGAAAATGCAGCAATGGTCTGCCGGTGCTAACGAGCGAGCCTTCTCGTCTGCCTGGGTGGTCCATTTTGGGCCACATGGGTATGGGCATGTGCCTGTTTGCTCGACATACTTAACGTCGACAGCCCCTGTGCAAAGGAGGACGTTTCCATGGACGAGATGTTTGCCATTAAATGTCAAAACTGCGGCGGCCCTATGTACTCGCACCAGGCTAAGCGCAGCTTTGAGTGCGCCTATTGTGGTGCGGTCATTCCGTGGCAGGCGGACGCCGGAGAGCCCAAGAGCGCTTTGGGCATTCGCCATACGCCGTTGACGGTGGTGGATGGACTGCTCAAGCTCACGCATGTGTCGCAACTCGAGCGCCCGGAGGACCCGGACTGGTATTTCTTCAATTCGCATTGGCGCAACCAGTCGGTCCTGGAACATCTGCTGTGGGAGGATCGCGGCACGGCGCAGGAGTTCCAAGAGGCCACGCATGTGAGCATTCCTTGCCCCTTCTGCGGAGCGTCCTTTGAGGGCGAGTCAACGCAGCGTGTGTTTGAGTGCCCGTCCTGCGGCAACAAGATCGGCATTGCCGACCTGCTCAAGCCCGGTACGTTTAGCAAACGTCTGACCATGGGCGTGGGTGCGGAGTATGTGCCGGAGCAGGGTATTCCCTGCGAAATCTCACCGCAGCAGGCACGTGCCAACGCGCTGCAGCTGGTGCGCCAGTACCCGGATGCCTTTGCCGGGCACGACGTGGAAGACGCGATCCAAAACGACATGATGCTCTTCTATTTCCCCATGGCGCTGGCGGACCTGCGTATGATGGCGAGCTTCCCGGGCAAGGGCCTGAGCAAGGAAACCCTGGTGTACTACGAGGTGCTCGACTGGGCGTATCCGCGGGCAAACTATCTGGATGTTCGCCTTATGGGCATTTTGGAGCCATGGGACTTTGCCAAGGTCGGCCCGTTCGATCCCGCCATGCAGGAAGGTGACTTCCGCGTCGTCTCCGTCGATGCGTCTACCAAGGACCAGGTGGTCATTGATAAGCTGGCGCTCGACATTGCCGGCAACGATGCCGAGGCGGTGCTGGGGCTCAATAAAAAGAGCATCCGAACCTGGGCGCGCAAGGCCCGCAAGCATAAGGATGGCCTGGTGATGGTGCCGGTGTACTTTGTCGACCGTCCGGCAACGGACAGCCGCGATGGCGAGCAGGTGCGCATCGCCGTGAACGGCCAGACGGGCCGCGCGGCCGCGGTGGTGTTTAGCGACAAGCGCGAGACGCATATCGTGGCACCGCTCAACCCGAGCCTGCATCTGTCCGGCGAGAGCACCGTGCACGCCACGCCCATCGAGGTCAAATACGTTAAGTCGCCGTTTCTGTACCAGATCGTGCGCCGTGGAGGCGGCGAGCAACCGCGCCAGGTTGCAGCGGCAGCTGAGGGTTCCTACCGAGAAGAAAAGCCCAAACGCAAGGGATTGTTCGCTGCGATTTTTGGTAAGTAGGGGAGTGGTGCCGGGGCGTCGGGCTGCATCGCAAGGTCATGAGACGAACTTAAGACTGCTGGGAACGTGCTACCATTGCCGATAGCCTTAATCTTGTAAGAAGCGGAGGCCAGATTATGGGTTTTGCGGATCAGCAGCTTCAGCTTCAGGTACCGTATTCTCCTGACGACACGTTTAATGCCTTGAAGGCAGCTATGGAAAAGCTGCCTAAAGTAAAAGTTGATAGTGCATCGCCCACAACAAGAACAGTTGCAGCCGAGATTGGTATGAGCCTTTGGTCTTGGGGCGAAAATATCAGTATTTCGGTTGTTCCAGTTGAAGGCGGATCTGGCGTTACTGTCAAGTCGTCATCTAAGGTCAGGGCAAACGTATTAAACGGGGGCAAAAATGCAAAGAATATTGCCGAGATAGTCGATGCCCTATCGAAGGAGCTTGAGCGGTATCCGCAGGTTTCACAGACTATTGAGACGCTGGCGGATAGTGATTGATGTAGTTGCAAGGCTTGAGAGGCTTGCAACGCTGCGTGATAGTGGAGTGCTTACCGAGGAAGAGTTTGCTGCAGAAAAGGCAAAAATCTTTTTGTAATCAGACACGGTGGTTGGATTTGCATTCTATTATTGAACTTGGTTATACCAGGCTGAAAATATCGTGTGTAATAAAGGTGCGTAGTAGTCTCGTCTTGATTGGCAGATGTAAATAAACGGTGGAACGGCTGTAAAAGAGCCTTGCCACTGGGTAAAATCAGGATGTGCCGCGGAACCCGCTCCTCAGTCGGTCAACTTTGGAAGCGCGGGCAACGCAGGTGCTATCGTCTTAAAGGGTCGGCTGCAACCGACCCTTTTCTATGACTCCCTTCGCTATCCGTTACTGCTTATATTCCCGCCAGATCGAGTAGAGGTTCCGGGCAATGCCGGTCACATACATCGAGAGGCGCAGGATTTCAAGAAACAAGTTCATAGTTTGAATTGAGCCAGCATCTGCCCGAAGGTGCTGAGCTCGAACGGCTCATAAATGAGCGAATCGCCGTCCGCGGTCCTGTAGACCCCGCAGGGGAGGTAACGCCCGTCGGGGAGGATATAGAGGCTGGCTTCTTCCTTCAGTCCTACTGGAAATAGCGGAATCCCGTTTCGTCCACTTGGAACTCGTCTATATTTGCGACCTTCCTCTCCATGATGCCTCCTGCCTTATTTCTTGAATGGCGCCCTAAAACAGGCAGCTCTCAATCAACTCTTTACCGCGCAGGGTGTCGACCCACTCCTGCGGGATGGCGTCGATGCCGTATGCCGTGCCTGCGAGCGCGCCGGCGACGGCTGCGGTGGTGTCGGCGTCGTCGCCTAGGTTGACGGCGGCAAGCACGCATTCTTCGTAGCTGTTGGTGTTCACAAAGCACCAGGCGGCAGCCTTAAGCGTGTCAAGCACGAAGCCGCCAGACCTGATTTCGTGCTCAGGCACGCCTTTCAGGTGGAGTGCCCACGAGGGGAGCGCGTCGTTCATCACGGTCCTCATCAGCTCGACAAATATGACGCATGCATCGGTTGACGTTCTGTGGGCGTGCGTAATCGCGGAGACCTCGCTGACCTCTTCGTCTGTCGCATCGGTGAACGCCAGGGGCGCGATGCACATGAGCGATCCGTTGCCGTTGTCGCGCTCGCCGGAGCCTCCTTTGCCGGTGTGCAAGGCGCGGGCGGTTGTGCCGCCGTAATCGAAAACGCCGTCGATTGTATACTCGTCACGGGCAATCCAGCCGACGAACTTGTCGCGCATGTCCGCGGTGTCGATGTGCCCGAGCTCCCTAATCGAGTCGCAGGTAGCAAGCGTCATGGACGTGTCGTCGCTCCAGGTGCCGTCGGGCTGCCCATGCGTGCCGTAGCCGATCATGTCGGTGCATTCGAATGTGCCGCGGGGCCTGAACTCGTAGGGAACGCCCAGCGCGTCGCCGACGGCAAGCCCATAGATGCAGTCGCGCAGTGTCGTTTTCGGTCTGTCTGTCATGGAGCGCTCCTCTTATGTCGGGGGATATGAAACGCCGTCGGGGGTATCGGTCGCAACGTGCTGCTATCCTTGCACTTCGCCATTAGTCGCTTCGTTGATGGCGCGGTACTCGGCACTCAGCTCGCGTGCCAGCTCTTCCTTGCTTGGAAGATACGGCAGGTATTTGGCGGCAAACACTTGGTCGTTGTCTTCGGGCAGCGTGTACTCGACGATCGAATCGCTTTTGTCCGCGCAGAGCACGATGCCTATGGGCGGATTGTCGCCTTCGTTCATGAGCTCACGCGTGTAGTAGTTCACATACATTTGCATCTGGCCCAGGTCCTGATGCGTAAGGTCATCGGTCTTAAGGTCGATGAGCACGAAACAGCGCATCAGATAGTTGTAAAACACAAGGTCAATATAGAAATGGCGCCCATCAAAGGTGATGCGCTTTTGGCGCGCCTCGAAAGCGAAGCCACGGCCAAGCTCCAGCAGGAACTTCTGAAGATGCGTGATGAGCGCCTGCTCTAGATCGCTCTCGCGAAACGCAGTATCGTCCGAGAAACCTAAAAACTCCAGCACATATGGGTCGCGGATGATATCCTCGGGGCGACGAGCCGGGGCGCGCTTTTGGATTTCCTGGGTGACGGCCTCCTTGTCCTTGCTGGCAAGTAGGCGCTCTCGGAACATGGTGTTGATCTGGCGCTCGATCTGGCGCGTGCTCCAGCGAGAATTGGCGCATTCGTTCATGTACCAGGCGCGAGCATCAGGGTCGGGAATGCGCATCAACCTGCGGTAATGAGTCCAGCTCAATTCGCTACGCAGTGCGTCGCGAATTGGAAACGCAAGAAAGAACTGACGCATATTGCGAAGGTTTGCGATGCCAAAGCCTCTTCCGAAATCCGCGGTAAGCCTTCTGGAGAGGCCCGCAATCAATGCCTCTCCATATGCTGCGCGCTCCTCTCCGCCCTGTTCATCAACAATGCTCTTGCCGATCTCCCAATATGCCTCAACCATCGCAAAGTTAACGGCGGTATATGCCTTGTTGCGAGCGGCGTTGAGAATCGAGGAAACCTGCTTGTAAAAAACTTCTGGCACGATTGTCGATTCCCCGCGGTTTACCAGTTCACCCATCAATATCGCCCGACTTTCCTCTTGAGGAATGCATCTTTATTACATTTAGTTTAAAGCCTCGCGCGGACACGAATTGCTGCGTTGTCTGGCACCTTCGCATGGGGGCCTTGCGGTGGTTAAAATGTGACCATAAAGGCCGTTTTAGCGAACCCCACGGGAGTGACATGCATGGACAAGAACACGCTGCTATTCCAGGACAAAGGTTCGGGTAGGTTTAAAGACGTCAAGATCTACCCTAACCGTATTGAGGTGCTCAAGAAGGGCACTTTTGGTGGCAAGCACGCCGAAATTGTCTATCTTAAGGACATTACGGGCGTCAATAGAATCAAAGGCCGCGATGTTTTTCTGCGCAACAGGCTGTTGACTGCTTGTGTCTTTAGCCTGAGCAGTCACGCGAGGGCGCAGGAATTCGTCAACGTGCTCAATATGGTGATGTGACCGGGCGCTTTCGAACACAAAAAACCGGGATGCAAGGAGTCGCACCTTGCATCCCGGCTGAGCTAAAACGGCGCTGCTGCATGCCGTTGGAGCTTTAGCGCTTGATCTCGATATCGTCGAGCTTGACGTCCATGGCCTCGGTCTTGGCCTTGGCGATATCATCGGCAAACTCCAGGGACTTCATCATGGTCTCGACGGCGTCCTTGTGCTCTTCGACATTGTCGATGCGCACGTACACGCTGCCGCCGTCAACGTCGGTGAAGTACTCGGTCGTCACGCCGCCCGTGTGCGTGTAGGAAGCGTTGCGCCAGGTCTTGCCGTTGTACTTAACGGGATCATTCTCGGTCCACTCAAAGTCGGTCTTCCACTTGGCCTCGTAGTCAAACAGCTCGTCGGCGTTCTTGTCAGGGTCGAAGACGGGGATGAAGCGGTCGCTGGCGTGCTCGCTCTTGGTGAACTTAAACTGGGCCCTGTCGGCCGTGTCGCCGGCAACGTCGGTAATCTCGACGCCCTCGGGGACCTCGACCTTAAACCAAATGAAGTCGGTCCTCATATCCACGGTTGGCTTTTCCGCGCCGCCGCCACCGCTGCTGCCGGTAGCGCCACCGCTTCCGCCACAACCCACCAGGGCAACCGCGGCAAAGAGGCTGATGCAGAGGGTGAGAATCGCTAAGGCCTTCTTTTTCATGGTCGTGTCCTCCTCAATCTGTAACCGCCCATGGATTACCTGCCTTTACTGTACGCGTGGACGGCTCGCTAGGGTGGGCCATGTGTCCCATTCTGAGGGCCGGATTTGCGCCGTTAAGTGGCAATATGCGCGGGTGTAAAAGAGGGGAGGGCCGATACTGTCGGCCCTCCCCGGGTTGGGTGCCCGTTGTTTTAATGGGGCGCATGTGCACGGGTGCGCGTAGGCGCGTGCGGGTGTCCCGTTACTTGATCTCGATGCTCGAAATCTCGACTTCGCGTGCCTCGGAAACTGCCTCTTCCATGTCATCGGGGAACTCGATGGAGTTGAGGAGCGCCTCGGCTTCTTTCTTGTGCTGGTCGAAGTTCGAGATGAGGACGTAGACGCTTCCCGGCTCAACATCGGTAAAAAGCATGGTTGAGATGCCACTGTTGTCCTCGTATGTTCCGACGAGCCACGTCCTGCCGTTATACTCGACGGACCCGCCATCCTTCCACTGGAACGTATTCCCCTTCTTTTCCGCCTGGTCGGCGTGGGATTCCTCGGCCGTCAGCGCTTTTTTCCAAACGGGGATAAAGCGATCGGCCGAGGCGTTCTCGTCTTCGGGGAAGGTGAGCTGGACCCTGTCGGCATTCTTGCCGGCGGAGTCGCTTACGCCAACGCCCTCGGGCATCTCGACCTTAAACCAGATAAAGTCAGTCTTTTCGGCGACGGGGGCCTTTTCCTTGCCTTCGCTCTTTGAGGTGCTGCCGCCTCCGCCCGATGCGATCCCGCCGCAGCCTACAAGGGCAAACGCGGCAAAGAGGGCGATGCAAAGGGAAAGGATCGATAGGGTCTTTTTCTTCATGATGGTGTCCTCCTTGTCTGTCGATGACATCGTGTGCCGCGGATTGCTGGGGCGGCGGTTGCGCGTGCACATGATGACTTTGTTTGCTGTGCGGTTATTCCTCCATTCGTCGTCCGGTGCCGTGATGAGCGTTGCCCCAACATAGGGCTCCTTACCTATATGTATGCCCCAGCTTGTGCTGCCCGGGAGTCTCGAAAGGTGGACCATGTGTCCCATGTTTGGGGCGCTGGGCGCATGGGACGGCACGGCTCAGCATCGTCTTTTCCATGTTGCGCAACAGCGTCTTGGGTGGGGGCGTATAGACTTGGCTGTGACAAAAGCTAAACCACGAAAGGTCGAACGATGTTCTGTCAAAAATGCGGACAGCAAGTTCCCGATGGATCGACGTTTTGTACGCACTGCGGGGCCTCGCTGGCGGGTGGTTCCGTGCCGACGCCTACGGGCGCTGGTCCTTCCTCTGCCCCGGGCCTAACCCAGTCGATGCCGCCGGTCGCGCCTGTGCCTCAAAAGCCTAAGAGCAAGGCGCCGGTCATTATCGCTGTGGCATGTGCTGCTGCGGTCCTCATCGGTGGCGGCACGGTGTTTGCACTCACGATGCTTAACGGGTCCAAGAGCTCTGGCACACAAATCTCGATGATCGATACCGGGTCTTCGGACGAGAAAGATTCTTCTGCCAAGAAGAAGAGCGACAAGTCCAAGTCCAAGGAGTCTGCGTCGTCGGATGACGAGGCCGTTCCCGAAGACGAATCGGCATACTACGGCTCGGGCGATTCGGACGATTACCTAACCGACGTGTATACGTACACGAACGACATGCATCCTTATAGCATGTCGATTCCCAATCGCTTTGAGATGGAAGATACTCCCAGCGGCAGTGGCGCCAGGTATGAGGATCCGGAGACGGGCTTTGTAATCAACCTGTTTGGCTACGTCAACATTAACGACGAAACCTCGCACGAGATGTTCGTCAACGCGGACACCTCGGGCAAGGCTGACCTCTATACCGCGGAGGGCGACAACTGGTACGTGGTTTCGTGGCGCGAGGGCGACACGATCATTTACGAAAAGACGATCGTCACGGATTCGACGATTGCCACGGCGCATTTGGAGTACTCGACTGCAAACCGCGACATGGGGTCGAAGATTATCGACACGCTGCTGCCGACGTTTCAGGTGGACTAGGCACCCGCGCCTATAGCAGGCAATCGGAAACGCCGATAGCCAGAGCTCCTGACAGCCTTTGTCTTATGGGCTAGACTGACTTGGACAAGATCGATGAATGGGACAACCGCTTCCTGGCGTCGTTGTCCCATTTTTTATTATGCGTGCGGCCCGTGGTGGCCGGCGCGGTGGGCAGAGGTGTTTCGATGAGCCAAGAGATGATGGATAAAACCTGCCGAGGGTTTGCCGAGGCGCTTGCCGCGCGCGAGCCGGTTCCCGGCGGCGGTAGCGCGAGCGCCTTTGTGGGCGCACTGGGCGCCTCGCTGTGCGGGATGGTCGCGCGCTACGGCGCAACCAACCCCGCGCTTGCCGATCGCGCAGACGATCTGACGCGCGCATTTGCCCAGGCAGACGAGCTGGCTCAGGAGCTCGTGGGTCTGGTCGCCGAGGACGTTCGTGCGTATGGCCAGGTGTCTGCGGCATACGGTATTCCTCGTGATGACCCGGCTCGACCAACTGCGATTCAAGATGCGTTGCATGTGGCAGCCATGCCGCCGTACCGCATTATGGATGCGTGCGGTCGTGCGCTGGCGCTGCTTGAGGACATGGCAGACAAGGGCTCGCGCCAGCTGCTGTCCGACGTGGCGTGCGGTGCCGTGTTCTGCCGCGCCGCCATGCAGGGTGCGAGCCTGACGCTCTTTGCCAACACCACATCTATGAAAGACCGGGCGCGCGCCGAGGAACTCGAGGCAGCGTGCGACGATCTGCTGGATACGTGGCTGCCGCGCGCCGATGCGCTGGCGCGCCGCGCCGCCGACGCCGCAAGGAAGAGGGGATAGCCATGGCCGAGCTGCTCAAGGGTGCTCCCGTTGCCCGTGCTTTGACCGAGGAGCTCGCTGCTCGCTGCGCCGCCCTGCGCGAACGGGGCATCGTGCCGACACTGGCCATCGTTCGTGTGGGCGAGCGCGAGGACGACCTGTCCTACGAGCGCGGCGCCCTCAAGCGCTGCGAGAAGGTTGGCATTGAGGCTCGCCGCGTTTTGCTTCCTGCCGATGTTTCGCAGGATGAGTTGCTGGCGGCTATTAAGGGCATCAATGCCGACCCCGCTGTTCACGGCTGCCTGATGTTTCGTCCGTTGCCCGCTGGGCTTGATGAGGATGCAGTTGCCGCGGCACTCGATCCCGCCAAGGACGTCGACTCCGTGACACCGGTTTCGCTGCTCACCGCGCTTTCGGGTCGTGGCGAAGGCTTTGCTCCCTGCACGGCCGAAGCCGTGTTGGCTTTACTGGACCATTATGGCGTTGAGCTGGATGGGGCCAAAGTTGCCGTTGTCGGTCGGTCCCTAGTGATCGGCCGTCCCGTTGCCGCCATGCTTACGGCTCGCAACGCCACGGTGACGACGTGCCACACGCATACGCGCGACCTTGCTGCCGAGTGCTGTGCGGCCGACATCGTTGTTGCCGCGGTTGGACGCGCGCGCACGATTGGCACGGATGCGGTTCGCGAGGGCCAGACGGTCATCGACGTGGGCATTAACTGGGACGAGGCCGCCGGCAAGCTGGTCGGTGACGTCGATTTTGATGCTGCGGAGCCAGTTGTTGGCGCCATCACGCCCGTGCCGGGCGGCGTGGGCGCTGTGACAACGGCGATTCTCGCCAAACACGTGATTGAAGCGGCGGAGTGCGCATCGAAATAGGCGTTTTAGGCTGTATAGAGGGTCAGTTATATACCCACTGTGCAAAAAACGCCAAATATGAGTACTGTTGCAAAGATAGTCACATATGTTTTATGACATTTGGGCTTCCTAATGATATGCATTATCGTTAGGAAGCTCATTTTATTGAACCTATGGGGAATAACGTTGTCTTGCTTTTGGACAAATAGGGATTTTCGGCACTCATTACAAGGAAATTTGCTGCTACTAAATTGGTGACAGTACTCATATTTGGCATTTTTTGCACACAGAGGTCCCGAGGGGGTTCCGAGGGGTCGCGGTTTCGCCCTTTTTGCGCCGAAGCGATACACTGGTACCGTTTGATTTCTTCGCTCAAGGAGGATGCGCATGCCGTGCACAACGATTTTGGTTGGTAAGAACGCGAGCTACGACGGGTCGACGTTGGTTGCTCGCAACGAGGACTCGTCCAACGGGGTGTTTGAGCCCAAGCGTATGCGCGTGGTGCATCCCGACGAGCAGCCGCGCGTCTACACGAGCGTCCTGAGCCACCTGACCGTTGAACTGCCCGATAACCCCATGCGCTACACGTGCGTCCCCGATGTTGTCCCGGGCCACGGCATCTGGGCCGAGGCCGGTTTCAACGAGCTCAATGTGGGCATGTCCGCAACCGAGACGCTCACCACCAATGAGCGCGTTCGCGGCGCCGACCCGCTCGTGGACTACGTGCCCGCCAAGGGTAACGAGGGTGAGGACGGCTATGTGCCGGCGCAGCCTGGTGGCTTGGGTGAGGAGGACATGGTGACCCTGGTCCTGCCGTACGCCAAGTCCGCCCGCGACGGCGTGCGTATCCTGGGCGACCTGCTCGAGCGCTACGGCACCTACGAGAACAACGGCATCGCCTTTAGCGACGTTGACGAGATCTGGTGGCTCGAGACCATCGGCGGCCACCACTGGATCGCCAAGCGCGTGCCCGATGACGCCTATGTGACCATGCCCAACCAGCTGGGTATCGATAGCTTTGACCTGGACGACGCCGAGGGCGCTCAGGTCGACCACATGTGCTCCGCCGACCTGCGCTCCTGGATGGCCGAGTGGCATCTGGACCTGACGCTGGGCGTTGAGGGCGACGGTCCGGCGACGGTCTTTAACCCGCGCGAGGCCTTTGGCTCGCACAGCGACAGCGACCACGTCTACAACACGCCGCGCGCCTGGTACATGCAGCGCTGCCTCAATCCCAGCGATGTGTGGGACGGTCCCGACGCCGATTACACGCCCGAGAGCGACGACATCCCCTGGAGCCGCGTGCCCGAGCGCAAGGTGACCATCGAGGACATCAAGTATGTGCTTTCGAGCCACTACCAGGGCACGGAGTACGACTGCTACGGCAGCAAGGGCACGCCCGCCACGCGCGGTGCCTATCGTCCCATCGGCATCAACCGCAACAGCCAGCTCGCCGTGCTGCAGCTGCGCCCCTATGCGCAGCCGGCGTATCGCGCCGTTCAGTGGATGGCGTTTGGCTCCAACTCGTTTAACGCGCTCGTGCCGCTGTACGCCAATGTCGAGACCATGCCCGAGTACTATGCCGACACGCAGGCTCGCGTGACGTCCGAGAACTTCTACTGGGCAAATCGCCTGATCGGTGCCCTGGCCGACGTCCGCTTCCATGAGTGCGGTCGCGCGGTCGAGGATTATCAGGAGAAGGTCGGCGGCATGGGCCACAAGCAGATCCACGACGTCGACGCTGCCGTGGCCGCCCTGCCCGAGGCCGAGGTGTCTGCCGAGCTCGCCCGCGCCAACGAGGCCTTTGCCGAGCTCGTGCGCGTGGAGACCGATGCCCTGCTGGGCAAGGTGCTCTACACCACCAGCTGCGCCATGAAGAACTCCTTCGCGATGAACGATAACGTAAGGTAAAGACGACCTTGCAACGAGCGAGCGGGACAAACGCCGTCAAAGGCTTTGCCCCGCTCGATTTCTATCTTGGCGGTAAAACGATATTGTGTCGTTCACCCAATCTTGGGTACAAGAAGGCCAATGCAGTTGTTCATGATTGGAGCCAACCATGGTTATGAAATTCGATCAGCTTGTTAACGGTGCCATCAACGTGGGCTTCGGCGCCGCCGCCGTTGCCGTCGAGGGCGGCAAGAAGGTCCTCGACGACCTCAATACCAAGGGTGAGCAGGTCCGCAAGGACGCAGGCGCCCCCGATATCGCCCGCAGCGTGTCCGACATGTTCGAGCAGGCGGGTGGCACCATCTCCGACCTGACCGAGCGCCTGGGCATGCAGGGCGAGACCGCGGCACAGCGCGTGCTCGACGAGCTCATTCTGGCTCGCGTCCGCGTTATGACCGCCCCCGAGCGGACGGCCTTTTTGGCCCATGTGCGCGATATCGTCGATTCGGTCGAGGACAACGTGACCTCGGTGCCCGTCGAGTCTGTTGAGCCCGACGACGCAGAGGACGCCAAAGAGGCCGAGTAGCAGCGCAGATGGCAGATTCCACCACCGATTACAACAATCTAGACCCCTTGGGTGACGAGACGTCGGTTGTCGATGAGGTTGAGGCCGTTGTCTCGGGCGCTCGCAAGAAGCCGCGCGCTGTCGATATGGTCCCCGAGGAGCCCGACGCGATGGCGCCGGACGAGGAATACCAGCTCACGCCGGCAGGCCGCCGCGAACGCATCGGTCAGATCGTTCGCCTGGTCAAAAAGTATCGCGTGTGGGATAACCTCACGCCGGTTCGCCTGCGTCGTCTGCTCGAAGAGCTCGGCCCCATGTTCGTCAAGATGGGGCAGATTCTGGCCAACCGCTCCGAGATCTTGCCGCAGCGGTTTTGCGACGAGCTGCGCCGCCTGCGCTCCGACGTAGAGCCGGTGCCGTATGAGGTAGTGCTTCGCTGCCTGGAAGAGGAATACGGCCAGCGTTTGGGGCAGATGTTCGACGCGATCGACCCCAACCCACTCGGTAGCGCGTCGCTCGCGCAGGTGCACCGCGCCCGCCTGGTGACCGGCGAGGACGTGGCCGTCAAGGTGCAGCGCCCCGGTGCGCAGCAGGTTATGGCACAGGACATCGATATCATCCGCTCGGTGGTGCGTATCGTTTCCAAGTTCGTCAACACCGATCAATTCGTTGACCTGCACGGCGTAGTCGAGGAGTTGTGGACCTCGTTTCGCGAGGAGACCAACTTTTTGGCCGAGGCCAAAAACCTCAACGACTTCTACGAGTTCCATAAGAGCGTTCATGGCGTGACGTGCCCTAAATCCTATCTGGACCTGTGCACCGAGCACGTGGTGGTCATGGACTACGTCGACGGCATTTCGATCGCCGATCCTGAACGCTTGGTGGCCGAGGGCTATGACTTGGAAAAGATCGGTGCCGCAATCGTCGAGGATTACTCGACGCAGGTGCTCGATGACGGCTTTTTCCATGCCGACCCGCATGCGGGAAACATTATTCTCAAGGACGGCATCGTTTACTTTATCGACTTGGGCATGGTCGGACGCATGTCGAGTCACGATCGCGGTATCGTCAAGGACATGATTTTCGCCGTGGCCGAGGGTGACGTGCCCAAGCTCAAGGATTCGCTCATGCGCTTCGCCGTGACGCGTGGCGACTCGGCTGAGCTCGATCATTCGGCCTTTTTGTCCGATTTGGACTTTATCGTGGCTGACTTTGCAGGCCTTGACCTGAAGGATCTGGATATCGGCGAGTTTTTGACCTCGCTGTTAAACCTGGCGCGCAAAAACGACGTTGAGCTGCCGAGCGTGGTAACGATGTTCGCGCGCGGCATGGTGACGCTCGAGGGTTTGCTGACCGAGTACATGCCCAACGTCAACATGATCCAGATCATCCAAACGCACATTAAAAACGAGAAAAGCACCTATACGCGCGTGCGCGACATGGGGCGCGATCTTGCCGCGAGCAGCTATCGCGCGGCGAAGGGCTCGCTCGAGGCGGCCGAGTATCTTGGCCTGGCTTCGCGCATGCTCACGCGCGGCCAGCTTAAGGTGAACACGCAGATCATGAGCAGCGATAAGGCGCTGCGACAGCTAGGTGGGATTATCGACCGCATGTCGATGGCTATTGTGATCGCCGGCCTGTTTATCGGTTCGTCGGTGGTGTACTACGCGCGCATCGAGCCGGTTGTGTTCGGCATTCCGGTCATTGGCTTTTTGGGCTACGTGAGCGCGCTGGTGCTGGCACTTATGCTGGGCCGCAATATCTGGCTCAACAGTCACGGCGGCAAGCACTAGAGGCCGCGACCGTCACCGCATTTTCCTATCGCAAACAATAGCTTTTACCTTGGGCTTCGCCTGCGTGCGAGGCCCTTTTGCGTGATACCATTTTGACGGTAATAATCGATGGCCTAGATGGTGGTGCGGAGACGCATGAATACGCGGTTTACCTGCGCGTTTGGGAGAATTGGGGTGCAAGTCCCCGGCTGTACCAGTAACCGTAATTCCTCTTGGCTCGGGATGTTCGCGTCGCAGATCGGACGACGTGCCCGAGTCGTTAAGGTTAAGTCGGATCGCCTCCCATCTTGCATGCGGCTGCGGCGTATGCCGCCGGTGTGCATAGGGCTCTGGAGGGAAGGGGGACCCCGATGGGGGAACTCGAGCGCAACATGCGCGATGACGTGGGGCAACCTCAAGGCAACGCTCCAAGTACAGACAATGGGAGGCAAATGGATATGTTTGTGGACGAGCGCCAGCGCGTCTCGCATCGCCGTGGCGCAATTGCGCGCGGCGTAGCCAAGCGCGGCCTGGTGGCATTCCTGGCCTTCGCGATGGCCTTTGGCACCACGCCGGCTCAGCTGTGGGCCGAGGGCGCCGAGGGCATTGCCGAGGCTGTGGCTCAGGCTGCGACGCCGGGCGAGGACGCAGCGCTTGCGGGCGGTGCCGCTGAGCAGAGCGGCGCCGAGGTTTCGGATTCTGGGAGCGCGCCTGCAGCTAGTACCGCCGCATCAAAGGCAGCAACTGGCGACGAAGGCTCGGCGACGGGGGAGAGCCCTGCCGCGAGCGAGCAGTCTTCAGCGGCATCCGCTGGCCAAGCAGGATCTGCCGCCGCGGCTGCCGTTCAGACAGAGAACCCGACAGAAACCGGCGATGTCGCCAAGAAGCAAGTCGAGGTCTCGTTCTCGATTATCGGCACCGATGCCGACGGCAAGGCTCAGACCTGGGTGGCACCCACGCAGCTCAAGCTCGACGAGGGCGCGACGGCTGCGGATGCCTTCGTTAAGCTGCAGCAGAAGACGGGCTTCAAGGCAGACTACGATCCGAACACGGCATACGGTTTCTACCTCAAAAGCATCACATCCCCGAGCGATGGCCGTACGCTTGCCTTCGATCCGACGACTTATGCCTTCTGGCAGCTGTTCGTCGACGGTGCGTCTTCCTCGGTTGGCGCGAGCAGCGTTAAGCTCACCCAGGGGCAGAAGGTTGAGTTTGCCTATACGGCTGGTAGCTCGTCCCCTGTCGTTAAGGACCAGGTTGCCGCAAATGTGACCGTCATTGGTCGCGATGCCCAGGGCAAGACTCAGACTTGGGTCGATAACGCGCAGTATGTGGTGACGTCCGGTTCGAGCGCACTTGACCTTACGAAGGTCGCGCTTGAGGCGAATGACATCGACGCCGTTGCTGCTGGCTCCTTCATTCTGAGCCTTAAGTACAACGGTGTTGAGCTGGGTACGCCCCAAGATTATTCGACCTATTGGCAGCTGTTCATCAACGGCAAGTCGAGCGACTACACGGCAGACAATGTCACCATTCATGCTGGCGATACCGTTACGTGGTTCTACGGTGGCTGGGGCGATAAGTTGCCGTCCGATTCCGTCCATGCTTCCGTTCAGGTCCTTGGTAAGGACAAGGACGGCAAGCAGCAGGTTTGGGCTTCGACGGGCCAGACGAGTCTCAAGGCGGGCTCTACTGCCAAGGATCTCCTTGAGCAGACCGGTCTTACTCTCGATGCTGGCGAATCGTCTTGGGGCTGGTTCCTCAACGGCATTACTTCGCCGTTCGATAGTAAGTCCTATGGCTGGGATGCTGCGACTAATAGCTATTGGCGCTTCTATGTAAATGGCAAGTTCGCCGACGTTGGCGCCGGTGCCTATGAGCTCCAAGAGGGCGATGCCGTCACCTTTATGTATGGTGCTGACGCCGATGCCCTTCCTGGCCAGGTTCTTGGGTCTGTCGATGTTATCGGTCCCGATGTCAACGGCAACAATACTCGCTGGGGCTCGGCAAGCAATGTTTCCCTGCCCGAGGGCTCTACGGCTCAGAACCTTATTGAGACGGTCCTGAAGGCCAAGGGCGTTACGTACAACGGCTCCCAGAGTAGTGAGTACTGGTTCCTCAATTCCATCAACTCGCCGTTCGATCACAAGCCGTATGCCTGGGATGCTGCGACCAATAAATATTGGCACCTGTATATCAACGGAGAGCCCTCCTTACTCTGCGCCAATCAGATTACGCTCAAGAGCGGCGATAAGGTTACGCTTGCCTATACCACCGACGATTCGGCCATGCCCGATCCCGACAAGATTGTCGTGGACCCGAGCGCGACGACTCCTGATTGGGATGCCGAGTGGGCCGGCTACGGCAACAGTGGCAACGGTTCGACCGTAACGGATGCCAAGACGCCTGCGCAGGCCGCCGGTCTTAAGTGGGCCTTCGATTGGAAGGCCGAGTCTGGTCAGCAGTATGCCAACTGCAGCGAGCCTGTCATCGCTAACGGCTTTGTGTACATCGCGACCGAGAACGAGCTCATTAAGATCGATTCGTCCACGGGCAAAAAGGTTGCCTCTGCGCCGCTTGCCTCCAAGGTGAGCTACACCTCTCGTCCGATCTATACCAACGGCCTTATCATCGTTCCGCTCAACGGCGGTGCGGTCCAGGCGATTACTGCGGACAAGCTGATCTGCAAGTGGCTGACGCCCGGTTTGACGGACTTGACGCAGAGCTCCTGCACCGTGATTTCGGACGGCGAGTACGTCTATGTTGGTACGGTCGATATTTCGTATGACGAGAACTACAACGCGACCTACGGCAACGGCTCCCTGAAGCGTATCAAGATTGCCACGGGCGAAGTTTCTTGGCAGAACATTGACCCCTCCGAGGGCTATTATTGGACTGGCGCTGCGCTGACGGATAAGTACGCCATTGTTCCTACGAGCGCGGGCACGCTTAAGTGCATTGATAAGACGACGGGCGATGTCGTTTCGACCATGAAGCTCGGCGCTGTCGCAAATGCCGATTGCATTGCCGATCCGTCCAATGGTTCGACCTTCTATCAGATGACGCACGACGGAAAGCTCCATGTGATTTCGCTTTCGGCAAAGGGCGTGCTGAGTGAACAGAAGACGGTTGATCTGGGCCTTACGAATAACATGAGCGCCCCGGCGGTGGCTGGCGAAAACTTGATTGTCGGCGGACAGACGGCTACTGGCTCTGCTCTGGTTCTCTATAACCTGAAGACGGGTAAGACCACGATGGTCGCTGCTGCCGACGGCAAGGCGCTGCCGGCTGGCCTCAACGGTATTGCTGCTACTCCGCTGGTGAGTGTTCAGGACGGCAAGACCTATGTGTACTTCACTGTTAACAGCGCGGATAGCAAGGATTACGTCAACTACTCTGCTGGTGGTGGCGTGTATCGCTATACGCTCGGCGATGCAGAGGCGACGCAGATTTATGATGCGGCTGGCCATTACCAGTACTGTGACTCTCCGGTCATTGCCGATGCATCTGGCAACCTGTACTACATCAATGACTCGGGCACGCTGTTCAAGCTCGGGGCCGTTGAGTCTTGGACGGTTGCCTTTAATTCCAACGGCGGGTCTGCTTGCGACACTAAGTTTGTTGCTACGGCCGATGGCAAGCTGGTCAAGCCGGCCGATCCGACGCGCGATGGCTACACTTTCGGCGGTTGGTATACCGATGAGGCTTGCACGCAGGCGTATGACTTTAGCACGCCGGTGACGGCCGATCTGACGCTGTATGCCAAGTGGACCAAGAATGCTGTTAACCCTGGCGGCAATGGCGGTGCTGGTTCCAACGGCGGTAGCGGTTCTGGTACCGGTTCCGGCACTGGCACTGGCGCTGGCGCGGGTTCTGGCTCCGGCTCGAAGGGCGGCGCTATTGCCCCGGGCAAGAAGCCGGTGACCAAGACGACGGTGTCGACCAAGAGCGAGACCAAGGACAACAAGTCCAACAAGAAGGACTCCGATAAGTCCGATAAGAAGGACGAGAAGAAGTCTGACAAGAAGGACAGCAAGTCCGACAAGAAGTCCGATTCCAAGTCCGATACGGGTGCTGCTTCCACGACCACTGCTAAGAAGTCCTCTAGTACTGCCGAGCAGGAGACTGGCACCAACCCGCTCGCCATCGTTGGCATCGCCGCCGGCGTGATTGGCCTTGCGCTCATCGCCGTCTTCGTGCTGACCAAGCGCGGCAAGGGTGACGGTAATGCCCGATAAGCCCAAGGAGACTAACGGGCAACAGCCCGACCCCTCGTTTATCCAGCTCGATGATCCAAAGCAAAAGGGCGCCGCTTCGGCGGCGTCCGCCCCTCGTCGCAAGGCGCTCCTTGGTGTTCTGACTGCCGTGTGCACCATTCTGATCGTCGTCTCGCTGGGTTTCGTCCATCCTTCCACAAGCGGTGCCTGGTCCATCGACTGGATCATTCAGACCGTGACGGGGGAGAGCGTCGTCACCAAGGACACCAAGGCGTCTGGCTCGACTACGACTTCGGTCGAGGCCAGTTCCAAGGATTCCAAGTCATCGAATGACGCAAAAGACGAGTCCAAGGACGATTCCGAGTCTTCAAACAAGGAATCGGATAAAAGCTCGGATAGCAAGAAGTCCGATGGTCGGGACGGCAAGAAGTCTGGAGATAAATTCGCTGCCCAGAATACGGGAGCCGGCGATACTTCTAATGTGTCTGGCGGTGCTTCTTCGGGCGGCGGTCAGTCGTCTGATGGAGCCTCCGGCTCTAATGGCGGAAGCGCTCCCTCGGGCGGCCAGGGCGGCTCGCAGGAGTCCAACTACGTAACGGTAACGGTTTCGGTCACATCGAGCGCCGTGGGCAATCCTGTGTCCTCTGGTGGCACCTTTACCTTTAACGAAGGTGCTACCGTCTACGATGCCCTGTGCGCGCTGGGCCTTTCTGTCAACGCACAGGGCTCGTCGTACGGCACGTATGTCTCCGCGATTGGTGGCTTGACCGAGAAACAGCACGGCGGCACGAGCGGCTGGATGTACTCCGTCAACGGCACAACGCCCATGACGGCCTGCAGCAACTACGTTCTCTCCAACGGCGACAACGTGGTCTGGTATTACGTTACAGGCTAGAGACCTCGACATAGCGCGCCAGACGGGCGGTTCGGATAAACATCCGGGCTGCCCGTTTTTTCATGCGTAGAGGACTGGGTCGCCGGGGACCTCGACAAATAAAAAACCGGCTGGAACGAGAATTCCAACCGGCTATACATTCAAGCAAATGTCGAATCGACTACGAGCGAGCGCCTTCGAGGAAGAAGCGACGGCTAAAGTAGTTGTACCAGGTGACCAAGAACGTGGCGATGGCCTTCATGGCCTGGTAGCCGATACTCAAAAACGTGACACCCACAAACATGTACAGGTCGTTGAGCCCCAGACCGATCACCGACAGGATGGTGAAGATCGTGAACTCGCGCTTGCGGCTCATGCCCTCGCGATGGTCGAACACGTACTTCATGCTGAGCCAGTAGTTGACCACGACGGACGTGATGAACGAGACCGTGGTGCTCATCAAAAAGTCGAGGTGGAACAGCTCGACGAGCGCAATGAGCATACCCCAGTCGATGCCAAAGGAGATAAGGCCCACGACAGCGAACTTGAGGAACTGCTTAGTATGAGGTTGTGCCAGTGCCTTGCGCACGTAATCACATCCAATGCGTTGATGAATCGAGCAGAGGATACTTTAGAGCTTTTGCAAGGGAAACGTAAGGTCTTTGCCAAGAACTATACGAACTCGCCAAATTATCAAGTGCTAATCCGCAAACGTTGAAAATTTGCCCGTAAACGAGCGGCACCCACGGACGATACTGCGCTGAGCGCGCGTCGTCCGTGGGCGCCGTAATGCTGCAGGGGTGTCGAGCTATTTGGTCTCGTCGCCCTCCAGGAAGATCTTTCGGGTCACAAAGTTGTAGACCATGACAAGCGCGGTGGCGCAAATCTTGGCGATATTGGCTTCGAGCCCCAGACCGGCGTTGAGCGCCAGCACGATACCGTCGTTGAGCACCAAACCAATCATGGACAGCACGACAAAGATAATGAACTCGCGGCGGCGGCTCATGCCCTCCTTGTGCGCAAACACGTACTTCATGCTGGCGACGTAATTAAAGATGAGTGAGACGATAAAGCCGCTGGTGTTGGCGATTAGGATGTTGAGGCCCAGACCGTAGTGGAGCAGATTCATAATGCCAAAGTCGATGACCGTGGCAATGACGCCGACGACGCCAAACTTCATAATCTGCGCAAGGAGCTTTTGCATGGTACCTGCCTTAGGGTGGCGCTGGGGCGCCGTGGGGATGACAAACCCAGCAAGTTTAGCCAATCCCCGCGGGTGGAGCTAGGCGCGCTCCTCGATAGCACCGTTTCTATATGCATCGAGCAGTTGGCGTAGGTCCTGGATCTGGCTGCGGATCTTGGCGCCGGTATCGGTGTCGCTCACCATGCGGCGGCGGTCGGCCTCGTCAAAGCGGTTGGTCTCGCTTTCGATATCGATGTTGCGGGTGAGCGCCTCGGCAACGGTGGTAAAGGCCTGGTGCGACTTGAGGCGGCACCCTCGCGAGCTCGAGATAAGCGTGTAGCCGGCGATGCCCGTCTTGGGATGGTAAGCGCGGCAGAATCCGCCATCGATGACCAGCAGCTTGCCCTCGGCGCGGATGGGCTGCTCGCCCTTGGTGGTTTTAACGGGCGTGTGGCCGTTGATGATGTGACCGGTCGGTGAGCATGCCATGGGCGCGACGCCAAACTCGCGCATGATGTCGTCGCAGACCGAGGGCGACTTGGTAAGCGTAAAGTACGGGTCCATCGGCTCGACCCAGGTGCTCTTGTCGGCGATATAGGCGCGCTCAAAGGTACGCACCAGGCGTCCGCTGGCGGGTGAGTTAAAGCCAATCCACAGGTACCACATCCAGTCGAGAGCGTCGCGGTCGCCCACGCGCCAGGCGCGGCGGGCGATGTGGTCGCAAAAATCGAGATAATCGCGGCCAGCGTGCCAGGTGCCCAGGCAGTTCATGCTGCTAAAGGTGCCGTCTTCGTTGAGCGGCACGCAGCCATGGAACAGCAGGTTGCCGTTGGCGACCTTGTACATCGAGCCGTGGGAATAGAGGAAATCGATATGGCGATGCAGGTGATCGGCGGTGACAAACTCGGACACGAGCTTGTCGATGATGTGCTGCTCTTGGGGCGTGAGCGAATAGGGGTCCGCCGGGTCGACGGTGGGGAAGTCATTGGTCGTGAGCGGCCACACGCTGCCGTCGGCGAGCGTGACCGTGCCGGTGTCGTGATCGATTTTGTCGAGTAACAGGCGGTCGGTCATATCGAACTCGGGGTGGCGCTGGATAATCTGGCCCTCGAGCTTAAAGAGTAGGACGTTGATGGCCTTGATCAGCGGGGTGATGGACTCACCGGCGGTGTAGGTGGCATCGGCAAAGGCGACAAGCTCACGCAGCGAGATGCCGTAGTCGTTCTCCAGGATCTCGTAGTTGTCGTAGCGTAGGTTGTTGCGCAGCACCGTGGCGATGCAGGCGGGCTCACCGGCCGCAGCGCCCATCCACAGCAGGTCGTGGTTGCCCCACTGGATGTCGAGTGAATGGTAGGTGAGCAGACGGTCCATAATCTTGGCCGCGCCGCCGCCGCGGTCGAAGATGTCGCCCACCAGGTGCAGGTGGTCGACGGCCAGGCGCTTGATGAGCGAGGCGAGCGACTCGATAAAGTCGTCGGCGCTTGCGGTCTCCAGGATGGACTCCACGATGCGCTCGTGATAGCGCACACGATAGTTGTTCTCATCCGGATGCGTGTGTAGCAGCTCGTCGATGATGTAGGCGTAATCGCGTGGGATGGCCTTACGAACCTTGGAGCGGGTGTAGCGGCTTGAAAGCGAACGAGCGACCATGATGAGCTGGTCAAGCATCGTTTTGTACCAGGTGGGCGAGTCCTCGCGCTGGCTGCGGACCAGCTCGATCTTCTCGTGCGGGTAGTAGATGAGCGTGCACAGCTCGCCCTTTTCGTCAAAGGTGAGCGTGTCGCCAAAAATCTCGTCGACATGCTCGCGCACGACGCCCGAGCAGTTGTTGAGGATGTGCATAAAGGCCTCGTACTCGCCATGCACGTCGCTCATAAAATGCTCGGTGCCTTTGGGCAGGTTGAGGATGGCTGAGAGATTGATGATCTCGGTAAACGCGGATTGCTCGGTGGGGAACTGTCTCGACAGCAGGCGCAGATACTTAAAGTCTTGCGGGTTGCGATCGAATGCGACCATGAAACACCTTCCGATGGAGCTGGTAAAACTGATAAACAGCGTCAAACGTTTATCAGTATGCGCCGCTTTTGTTTCGATTTTGCGCCAGCGGCTGAATTGTCGGCTGAACGGTTTGGTAAATCGATTTAGTTGAGGTAGATATGGCGGTTGAGTGGAGACGACAGAGGGTGTTTTCTCAGATATTTATGCGTGGGGCCGGTGGAGACGATGGTGGTAAAGATGTTCGCTATTTTTGGTTCGATTTGGTAAATAGTGGACATATGTACCGTATGTAGGCTCACTGTGCGATAATTTGCGCAGCAATGAGTAAGGAGCCTCATATGAGTGATTTTGTCCTGACCTGTGAATCCGCCGCCGACCGAACCCGTGAGTTCTTTGCGTCGCGCAATATCCCCGTCGTGTGTTTTCATTACGAGATCGACGATGTTGTCTATACGGACGATCTGTATCAGTCGATTACGCCGGACGAGTTTTTTGCCCAGATTGCCGCGGGCGCCATGCCCAAGACGTCTCAGGTGAGCGTGGGCGAGTACGAGGAGTTTTGGGAGCCGTTTGTTGCCGAGGGTAAAGACGTGCTGCACCTGACGTTGTCGTCGGGTATTTCGGGCACGTATGGATCGGCCTGCGTTGCGGCGCAGATGCTCGCGGATCGCTATCCCCAGGGCGGCAAGGTGCGCGTCATCGATTCGCTGGCAGCGTCTTCGGGCTTTGGCCTGCTGGCGGAATGTGCCGCCGACGTGCGCGATAGCGGGGCTTCACTCGACGAGACGGCCGCCTGGATCGAGGAGCACAAGCTCAACCTGCACCACTGGTTCTTTTCGACCGATCTGTCGAGCTACCTGCGCGGCGGTCGCATTTCGGCTGCGAGCGCGATCATCGGCACGGCGCTTAAGATTTGCCCGCTTATGACGGTCGATTGCGAAGGTGGGCTGTCGCCACGTGAGAAGATTCGCACTAAGAAGCGCGCGATTTCCGAGATGGCTAAGACCATGATGGCACACGTGCAGGACGGTGCGGATTATTCGGGTAAGTGCATCATGTCGCACTCGGCGTGCCGCGAGGATGCCGAGGCGGTTGCGGCGCTGATTGAGGAACAGGTTCCGCAGCTTAAAGGCAAGATTGAGATCAATAACATCGGTACTCTGATTGGCTCGCATACCGGACCCGGTACGGTGGCGCTCTTCTTTATGGGCGACAAGCGCGTGGATTAATTTGCCCCATCACGTCGCTGCATGATTGCTCAAACGAAAACGGCCCGCCTCACGTTTGTGGGGCGGGCCAAGATGTTTTGCTAGCGTTTCTTTCCGCGGAAGAAGAAGCCGTGCAGCGAGGGCTTGAGTCCACGGTTGGCGCGACGCTCCTCGATATGATCGTGGATCGAAGCAACGCGCTCGATGACTTCGTCGGGAATCGGCACGTCGGGATTCATGTTCTCGACCTGACTGACCTCGGCGGCGGCAACCTGGTCGATAATGGGTACATCGTCGTGCGAGATGACGGGCGTGGCGTCTTCCTTCATCTTGCGGTAGCGCTGCATCATGTCGGTCTGCAGCTGCTGGGCCGAAGGCGGCGTCCAAATGATGGCGTTGGCACCGGCGGCGATGGTTTCACGGATGCTCTCGGGCGTCTTGCCGCCCGGTGCGATGAGCGGCAGGTTGGGATAGTGCTCGCGCAGCTCGCGCAGGACCTGTGGCGTGTTCTTGCCGGCCGCGATGTTAAGGATCTTGGCGCCGGCGCGCACTTTGGCGTGAGCATCGTCGTCGCAACGAACGACCGTGGCGATGACGGGGATGTCGGCGAGCTGGCAGTCCTTCATCATGACGGTGAGGGCCTCCCAGTTCATGTAGGACGGCACGCGCCACTTGAGGCGGGCGGGGGTGTCGGTACCGTTGGTCTGAAGGTAATAGATAAGCTCGCCGCGCGGGGCCTCCGAGCGGGCGACGGATTCGCTTTCCGGGATGCGCTCCATGTGCACGGCCAGCGGGCCTTCGGGGAGCTTGTCGAGGCACTGGCGGAGAAGCCGGATGGACTCGAACACCTCGCGCACGCGCACCATCGCGCGCGACCAGACGTCGCCGTCCTGTTCTTTGACAATGTCAAAGTAGAGATCGGGATAGACGAGATAGGGCGTGTTCTTGCGCACGTCGATGTCGAGGCCCGAGCCGCGCGCCACGGGGCCGACCACGCCGAGCGCCCACGCATCCTCGCGGGACAGGACGCCCACGCCGCGCGAACGCTTGGCGATCAGGGGATCGGTACGGAACACCTTTTCCACGCGCTTGACCGCTTCTTCGACGGTGTCGAGCCGTTCCAGCATGTACACGGTCAGGCTGTCGTCCATGTCGAACTTCACGCCGCCGATACAGTTCGCGGACAGGTTCATGCGGTTGCCGTAGATGGTCTCCTTCACGTCCTGCATGTTCTCGCGCACTTCCATGATGTGCAGGAACAGGGACTTGAAGCCCACGTTGTGCGCGAAAATGGCGATGTTGAACAGGTGCGAGGCCACGCGCTTGGTTTCCTCCGCCAGCACGCGCAGGTACTGGGCGCGGGGCGGCGGGGTCATGCCGAGCACGTTTTCAACCGCCATGCAGTAGGTCAGCGAGTGGCTGTTGGAGCAGAGCGAGCAGACGCGCTCGGTCAGCGTCGTGTTCTTGAAGAAGTTGCGCTGCGTCGCCATGCCTTCCATGCCGCGATGGACGTGCCCGGAGGTGATCTCCACCTTGCGTACCGTTTCGCCGTCGACGTCGAGATGGAAGTAGACCGGCTCCTCAAGGGCGACGTGCACCGGGCCGATGGGCAGGGAGAAACTGCTGGTCTGGCTCATTCGTGCACCCCCTTTTCCACTTCCTCGCCGGGCTCGGCGTTCACTTCCATGATGCGTTCCCACATATCCTTGGTGCAGGCCCCGTTCATCATGATGGTCAGCGGGATGACCTCGTTGAGGATGCCCTCATCGATTTCCGGATCGAGGAAGAGTCGCCTAGGGTTGGTGTTGCCGTCGACGTGCACGTCGAACAGCTCCGCGAATTCGCGTTCGTTCCAGTCGGCGTTGCGGAACCACGGGGTGATGGTGGGCACGCTGTTCTCGGCAGGGTCCAGCGGGACCGTCACCGTCACCGTGTAGCCGTGCACGTCGAAGTGGTAGGCCAGCGTGGTGACGGGCTCGGCGAGCTGCTTGTTCAGCGCTGTGACCGTGCACAGGCGCGCCTCGTGTTTGGCGAGCAGGGCGGCGGCGGCGGGGAGCTGGCCGGCATTCATGAGCGTCACCCACTCGAAGCCGTTGCCCCAGCTGTCCCAGTTATGCCGTTCTTCGGAAGCCAGCTCCACCAGCCCCTTGACGAGCTCGGGATTGATGGAACGGCTTGACCATGTCGTATTCATGCAAGTTTCTCCTTGCGTCATAGCGGTACGTCGGCTCAGTCGGCGGTGTTGCCCGCCGCCGGAGACGGTTTTTCAGCGGCGCTTTCCGTGCCGGAAGGCGTATCGGGCCGCGTTTCGGCTGCTGCGGAAGCGGCGGCCTGTTCAGCCGGAGGCGTCTGGGCGCCCGGCGCCGCCTTGGAAGCCGCAGGGTCGGACTTGGGCTGTACCGTAGCTTCCCGCGAGGGTGCGGCGGTTTTCGGGGCGGAGGCCGCCTGAGCGGGGGCTTCCTTTGCGTTTTCCTTGTCCGCCGGGGACTTTTCGGCCTTTCTCGGCGGAACGAGACAGACTTCCTCGCGGGCGGCCATCTTTTCGAGCTGGTCGATATGACAGGCGCGGTCTTCCTCGACCGCCACGTCGATGCGGCGGCAGTTCGGGCAGAGGTGCGAGATCACGTCCACGTCGACTTCGGAATGCTTGGCGTAGATGCGGTTGAGCACTTCCTGCGGCAGAACGCGCATCTTGGCCCCGCACACGGCACAGTAGTCGTATTTGACCTTGGCGCGGGTGATCTGGGTATATTTTTCCGTGGCCCGGTGGGCGCTGTGCCAGTCGTTGGAGAGGGTGACGGCCTTGGTCGGGCAGTAGTGGCGGCACTGGGCGCACAGGCAGCAGGAGTTGCGCCACACCGTGATCTCGAAGCCGCTGCCGTCCTCGAATTTCGAGATGTTGATGGCTCCGGCGGCGCAGACGTGGACGCACGTGCCGCAGCCCACGCACAGCGTCGGGTCGATTTCGACCCGTCCGCGCAGGCGGTCCGGGGTGTACGTCTCTCCAAAGGGGAAGGCGTCGGTCACCGGGCCCTTCTTGAGGTTGTCCCAGAGGATTTTGAGGAATTCCATATCAGCCCTCCATCCTTTCCCGCCAGATGGCGACGGCTTCGAGCACGCCTTCCATGATCGCCTGCGGGCGCGGCGGACAGCCGGGCACGTTGACGTCGATGGGCAGGTAGCGGTCCACGGGGCCTTCGATGGAATAGCCTTCGCGGAACACGCCGCCGCTGATGGGGCAGATGCCCACGGCCACGGTCACTTTGGGCTCGGGGATTTCGTTCCAGACGCGCAGGACCTTGTCCTTGACCCGCGCCGTGAGCGGCCCGGTGATGAGCACGATGTCCGCGTGGCGGGGGCTCCCGCAGTATTTGCAGCCGAGGCGCTCCACGTCGTAGCGGGAGATGCAGGCCGTGGTGGCCAGTTCCACGTCGCACCCGTTGCAGGAGCCCGCGTTGATGCGGAACAGCCACGGCGAGCGGGTGGAGAGTTTTTTGATGAGGTTCATGACCGGCCTCCCGTCAGCAACCAATCCACACCAGGACGAGGCTCAGGAAAGCCAGCCCGGTGGGATACTTGAAGAAAAAGGACAGAGCCTGTTCGATGCGCAGACGCCCCGTGGCGGACTTCACCACGGTCAGGGTGAACAGCATGAACAGCGCGCACTTGACGACGAACCAGACCAGATTGACCGCGGGGATGTCCGAAATCGTGCCGGGGAAGAACAGCACCACCCCGAGCGCCAGCGCCACGACCATCTTGAGGGCCGAGGCCATGTGGAAGAAGGCCAGCAGCACGCCCGAATATTCGAGGAGCGGCCCTTCGAGGATTTCGGTTTCCGCCTCCGGCTGGTCGAAGGGCGGCACGCCGAGCGTGGCGGGCAGGAACATGAGCCACGCGAGGAATGCGGGCCACATGACCGGGGTGAGCCCGAATGAGCCGTGTTCGGACTGATAGTCCATGATCCTGGTCAGGGAGAATTCGGCCCCGCTGCCGCCGCCCACTTTCATGGCGACCGTCAGCATGATCATAAGCAGCGGAACCTCATAGGCAAGCATCATGATCATCTCGCGGGAGAAGCCGATGCCGCCGTAGGGCGAGCCGGACGAGGAGCCAGCCAGCATGATCGCCATCGCCGGGATGGGGAACAGGTAGAAGATGACCAGCAGGTCGCCCATCCTGGGCAGGCCGTCTGTCACCCCGGGCACGGGCAGCAGCGCCGCGCACATGGCGATGCCGCCGAGCGCGACCACGGGGGCCGCGAGGAACGCCCCGCGCACGGCGGAGGTCGGGATGATGACCTCCTTGGTGCTCAGCTTGATCAGATCGAGGAAGGGCTGGATCAGCGGCGGCCCCACCCGGCGCTGGAGCCGGGCTTCGACGCGGCGGTCGCACCCTTTGAGGAACAGGCCCAGCGCCAGCGCGAACAGGCCGCCGGGGAAGACGACAAGGTGGAGAATGCCCACAAGCAGGTCTAGCATGACGGACGCTCCTTGTTGATGCGGCCGTTCCGGCCGAGGGACTGCCGCAGGGCCCGGCAGAGGGACAGGGCCAGTTCCGGCAGGGGGCATGTGGCGCTGCCGGGCTTGTTGCCCGTGCACAGGTTGACCAGCGCCGGGTAGATGGCTTCGGGCGGGATGCGCGAGGCTTCCCGGGAGGCGTCGTGGCCGCAGGCGTGCGGGGGCGCGACGCGGATCTTCACGCGGGAGAGCAGGAAGCGCAGGGCCAGCCAGCAGCCGCCGAAGGCCACGAGCATCAGCACGGCGACCGCCGTGGCGTCCCACGCGCCGGGGCCGGTGGCGAGGCCGTAGAAGGCCACGTCAAGCGGCGGCATCCCGTATTCCGCCAGCGCAGCATTGAGGGGCGCGAGCATCAGGCCGGGGAACACGCCGGTCAGGATCACCATGAAGGCCATGAGCAGCATGGGCGCGCGCATGACCCACGGGGCCTCTTCGATATGGTCGAGGTTGCGCCCCGGCTGTCCGAGGAAGACGGCGTGCATGAAGCGGGCGAGGTACGCCAGCGTGATCACGCTGCCGATGAGCGAAATCAGCGCAAGGAGCGGTTCGCCTTCCGCCATGAGCGCCTGATAGATGATCCACTTGGAGGTGAAGCCGTTGGTCGGCGGCACCCCCACGGCGGCCAGCGACCCGATGAAGAAGCAGAACATGGTCACGGGCATCTTGCGGCCCACGCCGCCCAGCTCGGAGATCGTATCCGCATGGGTGCGCAGCATGACCGCGCCGACCATGAGGAAGAGCAGATCCTTGAAGAACACGTGGTTCGCCATGTGCAGGAGGCCGCCCGCCATGCCGAGGCTCGTGCCCACGGCGACGCCGAGAACCATGTATCCGATCTGGCTCACCGTAGACCAGATGAACACCAGCTTGAGGCTGTTCTGGAGCATGGCCTGCACGGCGCTGTACAGCAGCGTGAACGCGCCGATCCATGCCGTGGCGTACATGACGGCCTGCTGTGAGAAGAGTCCCGCCGTGTCCGGGGACTGCGCGTACACGCTCCCGAAGACAAGGAACAGCTTCACGAGGCCGAAGACAGCGATCTTCAGCAGCACGGAGGAGATGTAGCCGGACACGGGCGTGGGGGCCAGCGCCGGGTGCATCTGCCAGTCGATGCGCAGGGAAACCTGCGCGGCCTTCATACAGAAGCCGACGGCCATCAGGATCATGATGGAGGTGCCCACGGCGGGGGAAAGGGAGGCGAAGCCCTTGGCCACGCCCGCGAACCCGCCGGTGCCGGTGCAGGCTACGATGAGCCCGATGCCGAGGAACAGGAAGCCCGCGCCCGCCACGTTGAACAGGAAGTACTTGAAGCCTTCCCGCAGCGCTTCGGGCGTGCCCTCATGCGCGATGGCGAAATACAGGGCCCACGAGCTCATGATTTCCCAGAAGGTGAAGAAGCTGAACAGATCCGAACTCGCCGCCACGCCGAGCAGCCCGCCCGTCATGAGCAGGAAGAAGGCGTAGAAGCGCCATTGCGTGTGGCTGTGCTCCATATAGCCCACGGCGTACACGAGGTTCACCGTGCCGATGGCGGGGATGAACAGGGCCATGATGAAGGACAGCGTATCCAGATCCTGCCCGAACGCGAGCACGTGCAGGGTGGTCAGGAACAGGATGGCGGCGGCGCCCCATCCTGCCTTCACGCGATCCCTGCGGAACCAGATCGGCACGATGGCGCCGATCATGGGCAGGATCACGTATACGGGCCAGCTCACGTCGAGCGACGGCAGGGTTGCCGGCATATGGCCCGCGCCGGTGCCGAGGTGCGGCATAAGCTCGTTGATGACCGGGGTGACGAGGGACAGGCCCGTCTGCGGGGCCACGCCGAGGATCACGCACAGGCCCGCGAGGATGATCATGGGCACGCGCATGGTCGTGGTGACGCCCTGCACGCGGCGGCGTCCCGCCGGAGCGGGATCAAGCAAAATCGTGCGCAGGATGCGCATGTAGTAGATCGCCCCCACGAGGCTCGCCGCGATGAGCGCCGCCGCGACGAGCGGCTGCCCGGCGTCCATACAGGCCACGATCATGAGGTATTTGCTCACGAAGCCGTTGAACGGCGGCAGGCCCATAATGGACACGATGCCGATGCTCATGCAGCCCACGGCCCACGGCATTTCGTGGACGAGGCCCGCGAGATCGGAGAGCTTGCGGCTGCCCACGCGGAAAATGAGGCCGCCCGCACAGAGGAAGAGCAGGTCCTTCATGATCGCGTGGTTCAGGACATGGGACAGTGCGCCCGCCGCCGCCAGCCACGTGCCGAGGCCGAGGACGGTAAATATTTCGCCGACCTGCCCCATGGTGGAGTAGGCGAGCATCCGCTTGAGGTCTTCCTGCCTGAGGGCCATCCATTCGCCATAGGCCATGGTGCACAGGCCCATGAACGTGACCATCAGGCCGGGGGCGGTGAGGCCTCCGTAGGTCCCGGTCGAGGCGAGTTCCTTGTAGCCGATGAGCCCGAAGTAGACCGTCACCACGCCGAACACGCCCATCTTGGTGAGCACGCCGGAGAGCGGCGCGGACACGGACGACGGCGCGGCGGGGTGGGCGTCGGGCAGCCAGCTGTGCAGGGGCACGAGACCGGCCTTGGCCGCGAAGCCGAGCAGAGTGAACACAAGGGCGAACTTGAGCACGTCGTCGGAATGGACCGCCAGGTTGGCAACGATTTCGCCGTACTGCGTATGGTTCCCGCCGATCATGAAGAAGCCCACGATCATGAGGTAGGCCGCGCTGCAGCACAACACCACATACTTGATGGCCGCATCGCGCGCCTTGGAAGTGCGTTCCCACGCCACCAGCGCGAAGGACGCCCACGTCATGACTTCCCACTGGGAGGCCAGCGTGCCGATGTTGTCGGTGGTCACGATGTTGAGCAGCGCACCGAAGGTGAGGAGCAGGAAGAACCAGTACCAGTGCTTGCGCCCGTCCTCTTCAATGTAGTTGGTGGAGTAGCAGGCGACGAGCGTGCCGATGCCCGAGATGATCAGCGAGAACAGGCGGGACAGGGGCGGCAGATCGCTTGCATAAATGAGGATGAACGCGGCGAGGAACAGCGCGAACGTATACTTGGCCCGGTAGGCGGGCCTGATGATGCGGGGGCAGAGGACGAGGAAGGAACCCACATAGAGCAGGAGCGGGGTCACATGCCACGGGCCTTCGAGTTCCACCAGCGAATGGGGATCGATGCCGACGATCCATGCGCCGAAATCCTGCACGAGGAAGCGCCCGATCCCCAAAAATGCCAGCAGCCCGAGCAGGACGTACAGGCTGATCGCCGCCGGGGTCTTGCTCCAGCGGTTGGGGACGATGGGGCACCAGCTCCCGCTGGGGACGAGCAGCTCGGTTTCCCTGTCGAAGAGGGCGCGGGCGAAGTTGCCGCCTCCGATGGGGACTTCGGTGCATATGGGTTCGTCGGGCCGGGTGAAGCACACCTGCAGGACGACTTCGGCGGAAAGCCACAGCAACACGGTGTAGCCCAGCGCCATGACGACGGCGAGGACCGGGCCGCCGAGCGGCACGTCGATGCTGTGCATGGCCATGGCGTGCAGGACCAGGTGCTGGCCTTCCGGCGTCATGGCCGGAGAGATGCCGAGCGAAGCCTCAAGCGCGAACGCCAGCAGCACGGCCCCCACGGGGTTGCGGTGCAGCGCGCCGCGGATGTCGTTGGCGACGCAGGAATACGGATTGGCGACGAGCCCGGACAGCCCTATCCATGCCGCGAGACGCGCAATGGCATGATAGATGACGATCATGATGCTGCCAACGTCGCCGGACGGTCCGAGGCCAAGCCCCATGAGCGCGAGCCCCAAATCCACAAGGCCGCCCCAGAGAATAAGCAAACCGGGTCGGCCTCGCTCGCGGTATACTTTGTAAACCCCATACAGCATTATCAGCAGGCCGGCGACGAGAATAGCCATCTCTGATGGCGAAGTCGGCGTTACGCTACTGTCCATGCTCCCCTCCTTAAAAAGTAAGCGCTGTGCTTGTCCATAGTGGATAGAAATCAGACGCAGTGCCGGACTGCCCCGGCGCGAAGGCAGGGTCCGCGCCGGAAAGAGGCCGCCTTCCCTCAAACGGCGGACCTCAAGAAACAACGGACTTGTCCTTTTGTGAGCGTTTTCCCATTATCCGGCCCTCTTTGTTGTGTTTATTCAAACAAACAGTTCCGGATTGAGGAAAACACGCTGGAATATGATTCTCGCATGTTCCCGCGCTCTTTACAATCCCACTCCGCAGGGCTATCACGCAGACGTCCATCCACCTTTACAGCCACGAACCGGGAGATCCCATGTCGGCTCGATTCCCTTTATCCATGCGTCTTTTTTTCACAACCTGTTTATGCCTGTGCGTCTGCCTTGCCGCCGGGTGCTCCGGCAAACAGGTGCACGTCACGGTCGAAAATGAGTTCAACACGATGGCGAAACGGCTGGCTCCGGTGCTCAAGGCCCACAGCGTCATCGACGAGCACGGGGCCTATGTCGCTCCCGTGTTTTCGACCCCGGAACTGCCTCCCCAGCTTGGGGAATATCTGTTCCAGCGTCTTTCTCCGGCGTTCCGGTTCAAGGTCGATCCGGCGCTGCTGCCGCCGACGTTCGCCCTGTCGCGCACGGCGGGGGATACGGTGGAGATGCAGCCTTACGGCTTCATGCTCGGGCAGGGGGCGGACATCGTGACCGTGACGCTGCTTGCCCAGACGGACTGGAACGACGACGGCCTCAACGAGTGGCTGCTGCTTTGCCGGGTCAAGCCGATCATCGGCAAGAACAACATGCGCGATTACTATCTGCTCATCGAGAAGCCCGGCGCGTCCATCCTCGTGCCCAAGCTCCTCGCCGTCTATGACTGCCTGAG
>ERZ857951.147-NODE-147-length-95058-cov-7.485900_pt1 | contig 95058 bp, 109 predicted proteins | sample MGYA00519759_ERZ857951 | MGnify/ENA primary metagenome ERZ857951 (study PRJEB31778, sample SAMEA3449377) | human gut metagenome | biome: human gut; feature: human-associated habitat; material: faeces | place: United Kingdom | collected 2010/2012 ...
CATGACCAGAAGGTCTATGCCGTCCTCTTTTCATGCCAATTTGTTCGCTCTGGTGCCCGCTCGCTGTCAGTCCTCTACCTGCGGTGTTGCCATTGTTGGGGTAGTCGTTGGGGACGTTCTTAAATGACCAGGCGGCAGCTGGGGACGTTCCTTTTCTGCCGGCAGTTGGGACACTCCTTGTGCCAGCGTTGCATCGAGTGCTTGGGAAACCGCGACCCGGTTTTTGGCCGAATAGTGGGTCGCATTTTCCGGATGGGATGGGTTGCGGAAAGTGCGACCCGGAATATTGCTCTGAAACGGGATGCGGTTTCCCTGATGCGCCTCAAACGGAAAGCGCATCCCATTCCGGAGCTCCAAAACGGGATGCGCTTTCCGCGCGGAAGAATTGTCGCAGCTGCGTTAAGCAGTGTCGCTCGTTACTCGCCCAGCACCAGCGCCGCGAGCTCTGCCTGGCTATCCACCACGTAGTCGGCGCCGGCGGACTCCAGCTCTGCGCGGCCGCGGAAACCCCAGCTGACGCCCGCGCTCTTAAGGCCGGCGTTGTGGCCAGTTAGGATATCGACATTGGAATCGCCCACGTAGAGCGTGGTCGACGGATCGGCGCCTAGCTCTTCCATCACATGCAGTGTGACGGGCGCTTCGGGCTTGGGCGGAAACGCATCGACACGGCCCTGTACCAGCGCAAAGCACTCGGAACCAAAATACTTCTCGATAAGCGGAGCCGCCGAGACGTGGTCCTTGTTGGTGAGCACGGCAAGCTGAACGCCCGCGGCGCGTAGGCGGTCGAGCATCTCGATTGTACCGGCATAGGGGGCGGTGTGGTCCTCCTTGTGCTCGCCGTAGTAAGCCCTAAACTCGGCAAGCGTCTGCTCAAACATGCGACCGTCGCCCGCATATTCGGCAGGCATAAAGCGTTCGACCAGCTTGAGCATGCCGTTTCCCACCTTGTAGCGGTACTCGTCTACGGCAAACGTGGGCCAGCCGTGCATCTCGCAGGTATGGTTGCCGGCGGCCGCCAGGTCCTCGAGCGTGTTGAGGATGGTGCCGTCCAGATCAAAGATTACATGGGAAAAAGCTGCTGCCATGGGTGCTCCTAATTAATTAGGGTGGCGGTCAAGATGTTTATCATCATAGCGTGGGCGTCGCGGGCTTACGCGATGCCACGGGCAAACGTTCTAACGAAATCGCTAAAATCATCGGTTTGCAACAAGCGCATAGTGTTATCGACCGAGGAGAACAGTTCAATTATCAAGTCGAGCGCATCGCGGAATAAGCTCATTTCATTTTTGGCAATTCCAATCAGGAAAACAAAATGCACGTTGTGTCTGCCCCAAGGAATCGGAGCGTCGTTATGGATTACTGCGATAAAGGAATGCTCCGAATAGCCATTAATGGAATGCGGGATGGCGAGGCAGTCGGTAAAAGCCGTCGAGGAAATCTTCTCTCGTAAATGGACGTCTCGTAGATAGGCTTCGTCTGCGAGCCCTAGGTCGATGCATCGCTGACCGAGGAAATCGATATAGCTGTCTGGGTTTTCGCCAAGTTCGACATTGCGCGCAAATAGTTCGGGCCTCAGCACCCGTTGTAGGAACAGGCGTGCCGACCTCATACGTTTTTCATCGAGCACATCGGAGAGGTTTGATCTTATTTTACGGAGATTCTGCTTTGTGAGGATGGGTCCGATAAGGACCTTGCAGCCGTGCGGTATCGGCACATCGATGGTGGTAATGACGATGTCGGCCTCGGGCAAGTTGGCTAGGTAGCCGCTGCAATTCATGACGCCGATGATGTTGATTTCATCGCCGAGCGCGTGCTTAAGATCGCTGACAAGCTGTCGGGCAAAGTCGTGATAGGACTCCACAATGACGATACAGGTTGCGGCGTCATCGGGAGCGGAGATGCGCTCGAGCCAAGCACCGATATGAAACGCAATAAAGGCAATTTCATTTTCACCAATCGCAATGTCAAGCTCAAGCGAGAACCGGTGTGCGAAATAGACTGCCATGTCGTAAATGGGCGCATGCTCTTGCTTGATTTGTGCCGCTAAGGGGTTGGGATAACTCACGTGATAGATGGCGCGCTGGTAGGCGTTATACATGTGAAGCGTGAGTTGCAAAAGGAGCGCTTCATCAAAATGCGGAATGTCGTATCGTGTACAGGTGTCGCAGGAGATGGCTTGCACGGTATCGAGGAACGACTGGTCCATAAGCGTCGAAAGCTTGTCGTAGGAAAGTTCATCGTAACTGTAAGGCTCAACAGAAAGCGCAATAAGAAGGATGACCTGCTGGTAGTCAATGTTAGGGATGGAGCAACCGAACTCGTTCTCAAAAAACTCTGCAATCCTCGAAGCGCATCGCAGGATTTCATCTCGTTGCGCAAGGCACTCGAGCATGGCGTTGGCGTCGATAAGGTCGTCGCGCTCGGAGAGCTCGTTTTTTGAGGTGAGGCGAACGATGATTACCAGGACATGTACAAGCAGGTTGTTGAGTGCGTAGTCGTTCAAGAAAAGTCCGGAGCGTTGGCAGATCTCGACGAGCTTTGCGAGGATTCCTTCGATATCGAAGTCGGGGAACATTTCCTCAAGCGTTTGGGTTGAAGAAAAATAGCCATGCGAATGGCGCATGGCAATGTGGCCGAGGAGCTTGCGTTTATCTTGTTCTCGGCCTACAAGGCTTGTTTCGAAATCATGCGTTTCACAACTAAGGTTGAATTGCTCGACAATCTTGCGCACCAGGGGCATCACGCTGCTTGCGAGCGTGCTCTCTCCGATAAACAGCGAAGACGAAAGGTCATAGACCGAGATGGGCGTCGATGCGTTTGCGAGCTGTGAGATAACATTGACGGCGCGCTGTTCGGCGGTGTCAAAATGAGCGGGCGTGAGGGAAGATGCTTGATATCCAACCGCGTTCGTGCTGCGCTCCGGCTTGTTTTTCGCAATGCGTGTTCGGAAAACCCGATAGCCTTGACGGGACGATTCGATGCGAATCGCTTCCGCCTCGTTAATCTCAGCAACATAGTTGCGGATAGAACGTTCGGTAGTTCCGACGGTTTTGGCGAGTGTTGACGCCGGGATCCAGGTGCTGGCATGTTCCAGCACATAGACGAGGCGCTCCATGCGTTTGGCTTTTGCCGATCCCATGCCAGTGACCTCCGATTGATATGTCTTTACTAAATAGCTTAGCTACACGAATGATAAAGGCATTTTCGAACGGCTTGATATATGAAATTTTCCGCCTAGGTGGCAAATCACGCGTCTTTCCGCTTGGCGGAAAATTTTCGGTTCGTCAGTAAGGCCCTTCGATTCGTATATTGCGGTCAGAAAAGGGCACGCGGAGTCGACACGCCTGCTCGTCAACGGGGCGCGATACGCCCGCGTCGAAAGGAATGAACCATGGCTGATGAAAATGGGGTCGTCCGCATCCTGCTGGCTTGCGGTATTGGCGCCTCGACGGGATTTATGGCCGCCAATATGCGTAAGATCGCCAAGGCAAAAAGCATGAACGTTACCGTTCATGCGGTCAGCAAGTCTCAGATTATGGAGTACGTTGACAAGATTGATGTTTTGCTGCTGGGTCCGCATTTCGCAGCGGAGGTGCCCTCGGTTCGAGAGCAAGTCAAATCCTATGGCGTCAAAGTCATGGCGATTGATCCTGACTATTATGCCGCGCTCGATGGCGAGAGCATCCTCGAGGACGCGTTTGATCTCTACGAGGAAGATTAGGGGCTGCAGATGAAGGGTTTCATGGATTCTGTCCAAGGATGGATTACCAAGCACATTGTGCCCGTGGTGAATAAAATTACCGCAACATATTGGTTCAGTATTATCGCCGACTCTATTCTCTACATCGTGCCGTTTTCGATGGTGTCTGCCATTCCGAGCCTTTGGAACGTGATTCGCACGTTTGTGCCGGCGTTGCCGGACATTTCTCCGATCAGTACGTATTCTTTTGGCCTCATCGGCCTGTTTGTGGTGTTTGTCATTCCGTATAACGTTCTTGTTAAGGAAGACCGCAAAGATCGCGCGATGATCGCCGGCTTTACGGGTATCGGCACATTCATGCTTTGCATGAACGCTCAGACTACCGATGTTGGCACTGTGTTCGACATCGGCAAGTTTGGTGCAGGCGGCATGTTTACGTCCATGGTTGTCGGTTGGTTTGTTGGTCTTATCTATAAAAAGACCGCTCGCCGTTCGTTCTTCAGCGAAGACTCCGTCATTCCCGATTTCGTCAAGAACTGGTTCGATAACATTCTCGCCATTCTATTTGCGCTGCTTGTTGCTTGGATCGTGACTTACGTCGTCAAGGCTGACGTATTTACGGTGGTCCGCATTATCATGTCGCCGGTTACGGGATTTGCCCAAACGCTTCCGGGCGTGATCTTCATGTCGAGCATTGCAGACGTGTTCTACTTCTTTGGCATTTCCGGCTGGGTATTCACTCCGGGGACCCGCACGATCACTCAAGCGGCTATGGCCGAGAATATGGCCGCTGCTGCCGCCGGTGGGGTTATCCCCAACATCCAGGCTTATGGTTTCTCGCGCTATACCATGATTGGCGGCGAAGGCTCAACTCTTCCGCTCGCTATCTATATGCTGTTCGCAAAGTCCAAGAAGAATAGGATGCTTGGTAAGGCGACCCTCGTTCCCTCCCTGTTCAACATCAACGAGCCGCTTGTGTTCTCGAGCATCGTCAACAATCCGTTCATGTTCATCCCCATGCTTCTGCAGTCAATTATCCTTCCGGCGAACGCATGGATGTGGATGTACCTTGGTTGGGCGAGCCGTCATACGCAGATGTTCGATATGAACAATGCCCCCAACGCCGTGTCCGCATTCTTCATGTCCGGTGGCGACTGGCGTAACGCCCTTCTTGTCTGCGTGAATCTGCTGCTTGCCGCAATTATCTGGTACCCCTTCTTTAGGGCGTCCGATAACTACCAAGTTGAGCAGGAAGAGAAGAAGGCTGCCGAGAAGGCTGCTAAAAAGGCTGCGAAGAAAGCTGCCAAGCAGGCCGCCGAGCAGGAGGCTGCCAATCTCGAGCCGACTGCCTAAATGTCAGTATTTCCGGTGCGGCGGGGCGTCCGCGCTCATCCGCACCGCCATCTGCAAGGTATTCCGAAGGGATTCATATGGATATCAATCAGGTCGCCATGGAGGTCATTCTTAATGCCGGCGACGGACGAGCCGATATTGAACTGGCGCTTACATCGTGCGCAGCATTCGATTTCGATGGCGCCGAAACACACCTTAAGGACGCTGAGGCAAAAATCCTCCAGGCCCATAACGCTCAAACCGAGACGATTCAGGCGCAGGCTGCAGGGGAGGACGTTGAGTACTCTCTCTTGTTCACTCATGCGCAGGACACGCTGATGACTATAAGTGCCGAGCTCCATTTTGCCCAGCGGCTGCTGCCCGTGTTCCGTGCGCTGGCGTCCAAAAACGCCTAGGAAATCCGAAACTAGAGAAAAAAGAGGACTGTTATGACTGAGAAATTTGAGACGCCCTTCCCCGATGGCTTCCTTTGGGGTGGTGCTACCGCCGCAAACCAGATCGAAGGTGCTTGGAACGAGGGCGGCCGTGGCCCGGCCACGTCTGACTTCGTCCGCATTGTGACCAAGAAGATGCGTGACGAGGAGCCTGAGGAGTTTGACGCGATCTTGCCGCATAACGCTTCGACTCGGGAAATGATCGAGGATATGAAGGTGCATCCCGAGAATTGGAATCTCCCTAAGCGACGCGGCATCGACTTCTATTCTCACTACAAAGAGGATCTCGCCCTTCTTGGGGAGATGGGGTTCAAGGTTTTCCGCATGTCCATCTCTTGGAGTCGTATTTTCCCCAACGGTGACGATGCTGAGCCCAATGCCGAGGGATTGGCATTCTATGATTCTGTGTTTGACGAGTGTCACCGTTTGGGTATGGAACCGCTTGTGACGTTGTGCCACTTCGATACGCCGCTCCATCTGGCAGAGGAGTATAACGGCTTTGCCAGCCGTCACACGGTCGATGCGTTTGAGCGCTATGCTGAGACTTGTTTTAAGCACTATAAGGGCAAGGTCAAGTATTGGCTTACGTTCAACGAGATCAATAATGTGATTACAAATCCGTTTACCTGCTCCGGTGTGATCTTCCCTCAGGGCGAGACGAGTAATCCCTATTATGGCAAGTGGGCGCTTAAGTATCAGGTTGCCCACAACCAGCTCGTCGCTTCTGCTAAAGCAGTTATCAAGTGCCACGAAATTGATCCCGAGGCAAAAATCGGCAATATGCTATGCCGTCTTGAAAACTATGCCGAAAGCTCAAAGCCCGAGGACCAGCTGCAGGTGCTTTTTGAGGACCATTTCAACTGGTTCTTCTCGGACGTACAGGCCAAGGGCGTGTATCCGTATTATATGGCGCGCTTCTTCAAAGAGAACGGTGTCGAAATTGAGAAGCAACCCGGCGATGATGACGTCTTGCGCCGCGGAGTAATCGACTTCGTGTCGATTAGTTACTACATGACGTACATCATGCGCTACAAGGGCGAGCCGGTCCCCCGTCCTTCTGGTAGCCTCGTTTCTCAAATTAAGAATCCTAACCTCGAGGCCTCTGAGTATGGTTGGCCGATTGACCCGATTGGATTCCGTGTCACGCTCAATCATATTTACGATCGCTATCATCTTCCGATCTTTATCTCGGAGAATGGCCTGGGCGCGGTGGACCACCCCAATGCCGACGGTTTTATCGAGGACGATTACCGTATCGACTATCTTAAAGCTCATGTTGAGCAGCTCGGCGAGGCGATCAAAGACGGCGTGGACGTGTTCGGCTATGCCTGGTGGGGTCCTATGGATCTGGTGAGCTCCGGTACCTCCGAGATGGTCAAGCGCTACGGCTTCGTCTACGTTGACATTGACGATGAGGGCAAGGGGACGGGCAAGCGCTCCCGTAAGAAGTCGTTCTACTACTACAAGAAACTCATCGCCTCGAACGGTTCCGATCTGACCACCGACAACATTGTGATTGAATAACTCGGTCGGAGTGATTGAATAACTCGGTCGGAGAGGAGTTTAGGGTGTATTCGAAAAATACCAAGGTCGTTAATCCGTCCGGCTTGCATGCCCGCCCGGTCTCTCTGTTCATTAAGAAGGCTGGGGAGTTCGAGAGTGCCGTGACGGTCCGCAACGTTACGAGGGACAGCGATTCCAGAGATGGAAAATCGATCCTTGCCGTTATGGGCCTTGCCATGACGTGCGGGACCGAAGTTGAAATCTCGGCGGAGGGTCCTGATGAGCGGGAGGCCGTCGACGCGCTGGCCAAATTGATAGAAAGCGGCTGCGGAGAGTAGTTGCGGAGGCGGTGGGCCGTTGGCTCGCCGCCTTCTTTTAGAGAACGATTGCAGAAAGGTGGCAGGTGTATGGGCGGTGCGACGATGAGGGCATGGGGTGCCATGGCTGTCTCGGCGGTGGCGTACGCAGCGGTGATTGTCGGATTTGATGCGGCGACGGCCGCGTTGCTTCGGGATGCGACCAGCTCATCGAACAACGAGCTGGCGTTGTCCGCGCTTATGTCCGGCATAGGGTTTGCTGCATTTATCGGGCTTTTGGCTGTCGAGGTGCGTACGTATCGTTCGATTGTTTGTCATGCGGGGGAGGGGATAGAAGGCCGAGACAAAGTTCTTCTTGGATTTGCGCTCTGGTTTTTTGGCAATCTTCCCCTGAGTTTCGTGAATGTTTTTGTCCAGATGCGCGCCTCGATTCCGCTGGCGGAGATGAAGGATCTGCTCGTTCAGATCGCGCTGTCTGTGTCGTTGCTCGTTGCGGTTGCGCTGCGGTTTAGAGGGAAGTGAACAGCTCGGTCGGCTTTTGCGTCCGAGGCCCTTGGATAGCGGGGAGCGAACAATGATTAACCGCGCGATGATTGAAAACTTTATTAATAGGAACCGAGATGAGGCGGTTGTCCTGCTTGAAGAGCTCGGCAAGATAGCCGCGCCCAGTTATCACGAAGATCAGCGTGCGGATTTTTGTTACGATTGGTTTGTTCGCGAAGGCGTGGACGAGGTTTGGGTTGATGCCGCAAAGAACGTCGCATGTAAATTTGGTTGCGATGGAAGCGACGACATTTCTGTGTTCGCAGCTCATATGGATGTGGTGTTCGACGACCGAGAAGAACTTCCGATGCGGCGTGAAGGGAACATTCTGTATGCCCCTGGCATTGGTGATGACACCGCTAATTTGGTGAACCTGATGATGGGATGCCGTTTTTTGCTGGAAAACCGACGCGATTTAAAACGCGGGGTCATGATTGTTGCCAACTCCTGTGAAGAGGGGCTGGGAAACTCAAATGGTATTCGAGAGCTGTTTTCCAACTACGGAGCCCGGATAGACAGGTTCGTCTCATTCGACGGTTATCAATCCCAGGTGACGAGCGTTCCCGTGGGGTCTCATCGCTATCGCGTGCAGATTAAGGCGCGAGGGGGACACTCATACCTTGAATTTGGCAATTCGAGTGCCGTCGTCTATGCGGCAGAGCTCATAGGGCGCTTGTACTCTCAAGAGCTACCCAATAAGGGGCATGCGACATACAATGTCGGTCGCATCGAAGGTGGGTCAACGGTTAATTCGATACCAGAATTCTGCGAGATGCTCTATGAATATCGATCGAGTGATGAGGAGTGCCTGACGTTCATGAGAAGGCAAATGAACTCAATCGTTAGCGAATTCCGTGCTGCCGGAGTAGACATGAACGTTCAGACGATTGGTATTAGGCCTGGCATGGGCGATATCGATCGAGTTGCATTGCGATTTTGGACAAACGAGAATATCGAGACTGTTCGAATGTGGTTTGACGGCGAGGTGGACGAGGGTCCGTATTCGACCGATTCAAACATACCGCTCTCTCGGGGGGTTTCGCGAACACTATCGGAACCGTAAGGGGAGGCTTGGCGCATACGCGCGGAGAGTGGGTTGACCTTGATTCGATTTCCTCTGGAATGGGAATTGTCTGCTCGTTGATTGGCCGTTGCCTGGCCTAGAACAGCTGTCCCATCCGCGCCCGTCGCTGTGCTAGCAAATCCTCGGCAGCTGCTCTCCCACGAGTATGTCGAGGATGCGGGTCGAGCCCCAGCCGGTGCGCACGCGCACGGCGGGACGGGCACCCTCGGCAAGTGGCAGCACGCGACCGATGACGGCGGCGTTCTCGCCGTAGCGGGCGGCGCGCATGGCGGCCAGCGCGGCATCGGCTTGCTCGACCGGCACGACGGCGACCATCTTGCCCTCGTTCGCCACCTGCAGCACGTCATAGCCGAGCATTTCGCAAGCCGCCTGCACATCGGGACGCACGGGCACGGCATCCTCGTCGACCTCCATGGCAACATTGCTGGCCTGGGCAAACTCGTTGAGTGTGGACGCCAGGCCACCGCGCGTGGGGTCGCGAAAGCAGCGCGTGTCGGGTGCTGCGGCCAGAACGTCGGCAATCAGGTGGTTGAGCGGTGCGGCATCGCTTTCAATCGTGCTCGAAAACGCCAAGCCCTCGCGTTGGCTCATGATGGCGATACCGTGGTCGCCCAGCGTACCCGATACCAGAATGACATCGCCAGGCTGGCAGTTTGCGCCACTGAGCGTTACGCCCACGGGCACTTCGCCCACGCCGGCGGTATTGATGTAGACGCCGTCGGCCCCGCCGCGTTCAACCACTTTGGTGTCGCCGGTGATGATCGCCACGCCCGCCTCGTGCGCCGTCTCGGCCATCGTCTGCACAATCTGGCGGAGCCCATCCATGGGATAGCCCTCTTCGAGGATAAAGCCGCACGACAGGTAGCGCACGTTGGCGCCCGAGGTCGCGACGTCGTTGACGGTTCCGCACACGGCGAGGCGGCCGATGTTGCCACCGGGGAAGAACTGCGGCGAGACTACAAAGCTGTCGGTCGACATGGCGATGCGCCCGCTCGCGGGCAGCGCGGCGACGCCGGCATCGTTGCCTTCGAGCAGCTCGGGCGACCCAAAGGCATCCAAAAAGACCTCATCGATGATGCGTTTCATCATCTGACCGCCAGAGCCGTGGCCCAGCAAGACAGTGCTATCGGAGACACTATGGGACATATCGAAAACTCCAATCGTGGGAGGTGTCAGCGCGCGGGGGCGTTCGGGCTAGTTACGGTAGCGATAGTACGCCGCGCAGCTGCCCTCGGAGCTTACCATGCACGGGCCGACGGGGTGCTCGGGCGTGCAGGTGCGGCCAAAGAGCGGGCAGCTGCTCGGCGTAATGGCCCCGCGCAGCACGTCGCCGCAGCGGCACCCGCGCGGCTCGACCGTCGCCTCAACGGGCACGTCAAAGCGAGTGTGGGCATCAAAGCGCGAGAACTCGGGGCGGATGGAAAGGCCCGAGTTGGCAATCAGCCCCAATCCACGCCATGTGGTATCGCACGGCTCAAATACCTGCTCGACCAGCTGGCGCGCCACGGGATTGCCGTCGGCATTGACGCCACGGCGGTAGGCGTTATCGATCGCGGGCCTGTCCTCGACAACCATCTGGACCAGCATGCAGATGCCCTGCAGGATATCGACCGGTTCAAATCCCGTGACCACGCCCGGGGTATCGAACTCGTCGACCAAAAAGCTAAAGGGCGCCAAGCCCGTGATGGTGGCGACGTGGCCCGGCAGGATAAAGCCGTCGATGGCGGTCTCGGGGTCGTTGGCGATGGCGCGCAACGCCGGCGGCGTGGTCTTGTGGGCGCAATAGACCGAGAAGTTCAAAAGCCCGCGCGCCTCGGCCTCCAAGATGGCGGCGGCGATGGTGGGCGTCGTAGTCTCAAAGCCCACGCCCATAAAAATGACCGGGCGATCGGGGTTTTGCTCGGCAATGTCGAGCGCGTCGAGCGGGGAGTACACAATGCGAATATCGCGCCCCGCCGCCTTTTGCGCAGCGAGCGAGGTGGATGATCCGGGCACGCGCATCATGTCGCCAAAGGTGGTGATGATGGCGCCGTCTATGTTGGCGAGCGCGATTGCGTGGTCGATGTCGCGGTTGGCGGTGACGCAGACGGGGCAGCCCGGGCCGCTCAGCAGCTTGAGTCCGGCCGGCATAATAGAGCGAAAGCCATAGCGCCCGATGCTCACGGTATGCGTGCCGCAGACTTCCATAAGGTTGATGGCGCGGTCGCCGACAAGCTCATGAATGCGCTCGATGAGCTCGCGAGCCAGCTTGGGATCGCGGAATGCCAAGAAGTCGATACCGGAGCGAGCCGGCTGCTCGGGCGCCACTAGTAAGCCTCCGCCGGGTTGGTGGCAAGCTGATCTTCTTCGACCAGCTCGGACATGGCATTAACAAGCTCGAGCGTTTCCCGTGCTTCCTGCTCGTCGACAATCTGGATGCCAAAGCCGGCGTGTACGAGAATGTAGTCGCCAACCTGCGCCGTCGGCACGAGTCGCAGCGACACGGGGCGCTCGATGCCCATCATGTCGACGGTGGCCTTGAGGTCGTCGTCGCGTTTGACTACTTTACCGGGAACGGCAAGGCACATATTGTTCCCCTTTTATACGCTTTGCGCTGGACGGGCGCTCAATAATCCATCAGTTGATGGTAGCGCTCGCGGGCGCTGCGGGCAAACGCGCTACACCTGTGAGACGGCGGCGTGCGAGGGCAGGCTACTGTGATGCAGTCTGCGCAAGACGAGCGCTTGCGACCGCCGCCTGACCGTAGGCGATGCAGCCGTCATTGACAGGTACGGTGTGGGGGACCAAGATAGCAAGGCCCGCGCTTTTGAGCTCGCGGGTGAGGAGCTGAAGCAGAAGTCGGTTCATGAACACGCCGCCCGAGAGCGCGACGGTGTCGATGCCCTCGCGCACGCAGATATCGCTGGCGATGCGCGCCGAGGAGCGCGCGACGGCGACATGGAAGTCGAGCGCGAGCCTGTCGGCGGGCGCTCCGGCTTCAATTCCCTCCAAAAGTGCCACAAAGAGTGCTTTCTGGTCCAGAACATAGGAGCCGTCCAACCACGATGGGCCAGATGCGAAATAGCCGGCGTTGTCGTCGGAAAAATGGGCGATTTCGCTGTCGAGTGCGCGCCAGGCGGCGGCTTCGAGCTCGATGGCGGGTTCGCCCTCGTAGGTTGCCTGGCCGCAAATGCCCAAAATCGCGGCTGCGGCATCAAACAGGCGACCCATGCTGCTGGTGCGCGGACTGTTGATGCCGCGCTCGATCATCGTTGCCGTTATGTTGCGCGTTTGCTCGTCAAGGCTGTTCAAGAGCCCCATGGCTCCCGGGTGCTCGAGCAGGTCGAGCTCGCTGAGCAGGGCAAAGGCGTTGCGGCGGGCGTCGCGCACGGAGGCCGCCCCACCGGGGAGCGCCCAGGTGCACAAATGCGCGGCGCGCTCAAAGCCGCCAAGGCTGGCAACAAGAAACTCGCCGCCCCAAATGGTCCCATCGGTGCCGGCGCCGGTGCCGTCAAAGGCGATGCCAAGGACGCGCGCGTCGGTTGTGAGCTGGCCCGCGGCGATGGCCTCGGCCATTACGCTCGCGATATGCGCATGATGGTGCTGCACCTCGACGAGCGGCAGATTGCATTTTCGCGCCTGCTCGCGCGCCCACTGGCCCGATAGATAGCTGGGGTGTAAATCGCAGGCCAAGGCGGCGGGCGCCAAGTCGAAGAGATTTTCCAAGCGCGTGCGCGCGGCGTTCCAGGCATCGAAGGTCCCGCCGTTTTCAACATCGCCGATATGCTGCGACACAAAACAGGTTGCCTCGCCGTTCGTCCTTTTACGCGTGAGCGCAATCGTGGCCTTTTGTTGTGGCCCGCAGGCGAGCATGCAGGACGGAGCGCCGTCGAGCGCCGGCAACGGCAGCGGCTGGGGTGCATATCCGCGGGCACGGCGCACGGGCATAACGGCGCCGTCGACCACGCGCACTACAGAGTCGTCGTAGCGCGAGAGGATCGCGCGGTCGTTACCGAGCAACGCGTCGGCGATGCCGGCGGCAACGAGGTGTTCCCAGGCAAGATCGTCATCGGTCTCGATGGGTTCTTCGCTCAGGTTTCCGCTGGTCATGATGAGCGCGTGCATACCGTGCGACGCGGCAGCTGCAAGCAGAAGATGCTGAAGCGGGGTGTAGGGGAGCATAACGCCAAGCTCGGGCAGGTCGTGCGCGACGGATGGCGCGAGGGCGAGGATGTCGGGGGAACCGCCGTTGCCCTCGCCAACAGTGCGCCGGCGCAGCAGCACAATGGGGCGGATACTGCCGGCGAGAAGCTCGCGCTCAGCGTCGTCGATATGGCACAGGCGCCCGGCATCGGCAAGACTGCGCACCGTGACGGCAAGCGGCTTATTGCTGCGACGCTTGCGACGGCGCAGCTCGGCCACCGCCTGCTCGTTGGCAGCGTCACAGGATAGATGGAATCCGCCCAGGCCCTTGATGGCGACGATGCCACCGCTGGCCAGCAGCTCAACACAGCGCTCGATGATAGCGTCGCTGGCCTCGCGTGTGGTGCCGACGGCCGGTGTCGCGGACGAATTTCCGCACGCATTGCCGTTTACAGCCTCGCGCCACGTAATATGCGGCCCGCAATCAAAGCAGGCATCGGGCTGTGCGTGAAAGCGACGGTCGAGTGGATCGGCATACTCTGCGGCGCAGGCGGGGCACATGGGGAAACGGTCCATCGAGGTTGCCGCCCGGTCATACGGCAGCGACCGGATGATGGTAAAGCGCGGGCCGCAGTTAGTGCAGTTGATAAAGGGGTAGTGATAGCGTCGGTCGGCGGGATCGAACAACTCGCGCAGGCAATCGTCACAGGTAGCGATATCGGGTGAGACAAGTGTCGTGTGCGCGGTCTGGTCCTGCGATGCTACGATGCGAAAACCCTGTTCATTGGCGGCATCCCAACCGTTGGCTGCCAAGTCCACAACCTCGACATGCTCTACGCGAGCCGCCGCGGGCGCATGCTCAGAAAGCGCAGCGACAAATCCGTCAACCGCTTCGGCACAGGCGTGCGCCTCGATATGCACGCCGTCGCCCGCGTTGAGCACCCATCCGCAAATGCCATGCGCCATGGCCTCGCGATACACAAACGGTCGCATGCCAACGCCCTGCACAATGCCCGTCACATGAATATGCACATGCCGCATGCGACACCCCTCATCAAAACCGACCAAAAAGGGACAGGTGCGCTGCGGGAAATCCCGCTACAGCCCCAGGCTCTGCTTGGTGGCGGCGCACGTAAGCTCGCCGTGCTTAACGCCGCGCAGGCCCAGCAGGCGATCGGCTAGTTCGTAGACGCGCTCGCCGCGACCCTTGAGCGCCAGAATCTCCAAGCAGTTGTGGTGATCCAGATGCACGTGCATAGTCGATACGATCTCGTCGGTGTAGTCGTGCTGCACTTCGTCCAGACGGCGCGTCAGGTCGCCGGTATGGTGGTCGTAGATCATGGTGAGCGACCCGATAACATGCTCATCGGGCGTGCGCATCTGCTCCTTGGCGATCGAGGCGCGAATCAGGTCGCGCACGGCCTCGGAGCGGTTGGCCACGTCGCCGCGGCGCGCGATCTGCTCGTCAAAGCGGCGCAGCAGGTCGTCGGGCGCGGTGACCGAAAAGCGGACCAGCTCGGAGCCGGAGCCACTACAGTGGCAGCTCGCATCACCGTCCGCCCCGTGCGGATGCTCGTGCTCGTATCCGCTGCCATGCTCGTGTCCGGCCACTTTACACCAGCTTCACGGATCCGACGGAGTTGTGGTCGGCCTCGATGGCCTCTTCGTAGCCCTCGAGTGCGTCGTGGGCCTCGTGCAGCGCGGCCATGGCTGCCTCGAGCTTGGCGCCGATGCGCTCCATGTCAAAATTCTCGGTCGCATGCAGCAGCTGATGGCTCCACTCATGAGCGAGCTCGATGGTGTCGTCGACCTGTTTGACGCTCATGGCAAGCTGACTCATGTTCATTCCAACATCATGCATGGGAAATCTCCTTTTGTATGGGGCAGTTCAGTGGTTCAGATTTTACTACGCCCGCTCTGCGCGCAGCTGCATAAGAAAACGGGTACGAGTCTGTGCGACCCGCACCCGTTCACTGGGGGCTGTTTGTGATTACCATACTATCCGTGGTTGCACTCGGTGCATCCAGAAGTCCGGCGAGCGGTGCAAAAGCGCTCATAGACGGCGGGTAAGTAACAAGCGTATTACAGATGCTTCTCCAGCAGCGCCTGCAGCCTCGCCTTGGGCAGAGCGCCAACCGAGCGGTCAATCTCCTCGCCGTTCTTAAACACAATCAGCGTGGGGATGCTCATGACGCCATACTTCATGGCCAGGTCCTGGTTGTCGTCGACGTTGCATTTGGCAACGGCAAGCTTGCCCGCCAGCTCATCGGCAACCTCGTCAACGATGGGCGAGAGGGATCGACAGGGCCCGCACCACGGTGCCCAAAAATCGACCAGCACGGGTAGACTGTCGTTAACGATGGAATCGAAATTCTCGGGGGTAATCTGCTTAATGTCAGCCATGGTGACCTCCATAATGTGACGCGGCTCAGCCGCGTAAAACTCAGTACGACCGTGCTTATACCCAGCCGCCCGCAAAGCAACCACTCGCGGGCAGCTCTTTTATATAATGGTGGGCACGCAAACGATTGGAGAGCGCATGTCCACGTCACAAAGCCAGAAAAAAGAAGCCATCGCCCAGGCGGCCGAGCAGGAGCTCACATCGCTTGCGGTCCGTGGCGTGCGTATCGCGGGCAACGCGTGCTCGCCGATCGTGCTGGTCAAAGGCGATTTGGACGAGGCCGAGCGTTCGGGTGGCGAGCTTGCCGCCGGCCCGGATGGCGCGGCGTTGCGCAAGGCGCTTGGGGCCATCGGCTACGCGCCCGAGGATTTTTGCGTGCTGGCAAGCGTCGCCGGCGTGGGTGACGGAGCGGTCGCGGTGGGCGAGACTCTGCCGTGCGAGCTGTTCCGCGAGGCGCTTGAGGCTTTGGACCCCGAGGCGGTGCTACTGCTCGACAACAACGCGGCCGATGCCATGCGCGAGACCTACGCCGATATGCTCGTGGCGATCGATGACTTCGACACCGCCATGCTCAAGCCCGGCTTGGTCGCCCATGTGCAGGGTCGCCGCGTGCTCGCGCTCGACGGTTTTGAGGCGGCGCTCACTGACAAAGCCGCCAAGCAGCGCATGTGGGCCTACATCAAGCAGCTGACTCCGGCGGCCGCTCCGCTGTAGCGAGCCCGCGTCGACAAACGACCTCGAGCGGGCGAGCCGTACCCGTGGAACGCAAATCCGTCGCGCCCGCGCCCTTACATCACAGCGCGCAGCTCAAACCGATCGCCGTTAATGCGGAACTGACAGTTGCCGTTCATGCGCTCCACGGCAAGTTTGATGCTCTTGGTGCCAAAGCCGTGGCCCGCATGCCGGGTCACGGGCATGCCGTCGACCATGCGCGGCGCGCGGTCAAACGTGTTGGAAACTAACAGCAGCAGCTGGCCGTCCTCTAATCGCAGGTCAAAGTCGACGAAGCGCTTTCCTTGGGGTGCGGTGCTTGCGGCGGTGATAGCGTTTTCCAAGGCATTTGAGAGCACGCTAAACAGGTCGGCGTCACCTACGTGGACGGTTTCGGGTACGGCGGCGCGCAGGTTAGCGATAATGCCGTTTCTATTGATATCCGAGTTAAATGACGAAAGCGCGATGTTTACGGTCTCGTTGGCACAGAAGCGGCGTACGGCGGTGCGGTCGCCGGCTTCGCAGAGTTCGTCGATGCGTTTGAGCGCCTCGTCGGTGTGGCCCTCCTCAATTAAAGCGGCCAGGCCGCGTAGGAAGTGGCGCATATCGTGGCGAAGAATCGACAGCTCGCGCCCAGATTGACGCCAGGCCTCGAGCTCTTTAATGGCGGCGCTGTCGCGGGTTTCGAGCATCCAGCGCTCTCGCTCGGCGGTTTCCTTTTCTTCGTATTCGCGCAGGTAAACGGCAAGAAACATAAGATAGAAGGCACAGAGCGCAAATGCCAAAAACTCAACCGTCACCACCGAGCCCGAGTGGAACAGCGTGGTGTAGACGTTGGTGGCATAGTCAAAGACGTAATAGACGAGCGGCAGGATTAAAAGGATGCCCAGCTCGGTGGTGCTTTTAATCGCCAAGCGCGGACCGATGTCGCCGGCCCAATGCAACAGGACGGCAAAGACGGCGAGCGTGGTCGCGATGCGCGCCAGATAGTACGCGATCTGAGAATCGGTTGCGGCAAATGCGGCGATGCCCATCCAATTGCTGAACTGGCAGCTCAGATAGGCACTCGTAATGCCGAGCACGGCAAGCAGCGGGCTCAGGCGGTAGCGCGCGCACAAATAGATGACGAGCGGCAGATGCACGACGAGCGGATATACCTGGCGGGCGAAAAGCTCGCCGCCGACGGCATTGGCGAGGCCAAATGCGCATCCAGTTACGGCACCGACCAGCACCAGTTCAAGCGCATGACGCCGGTTGATCTCGATACCGCACAGCGCCGCCGAGGCAAAGACGCCAAAGAGCAGCGTCGTGGCGTGGTGGATTGCCCAAAGGACCATTTCGACCGAGGAGACCATCAGTGTCTCCCACCCTCAAAGCGAACCGCAAAGTAGGCGTCTTGGAATCCCTGCTTGCAGCTGCGCGAAAGCGGGATGCACGCACCCGAGCGCATGACGATGTCCGTGCGGTCAAAGTGATCGATATTGCGCAGGTTGACCTGGTAGCTGCGGTGGCATTTAAAGAAGACTGCGTTTTGCTCCAAACGGTCCTCGACGCTGCGGAACGACTCGAGTGCCTCGATATCGCGTCCGTCGCGCAGGTGGAAGACCACGTGCTTGTTGCGCGCCTCGGCATATTCGATGTCGGACAGGCGCAGGGCGTGGTAGCCAAAGGACGTTTTGATCACGAGCTCGTCGGTTGCTGCCGGGCGCATGCTCGAAAGCTCGTCGAGTAGCTGCGCCAGGCGTTCGTAAGTCACGGGCTTGAGCAGATAGTCGAAGGCACGGACCTCGTAGGACTCCAGTGCAAACTCGGGCGATGAGGTGAGAAACACCAGGCGCACGGCGGTGTCGGCCTGGCGCAATTCGCGCGCGGTGTCCATGCCGTTGACGAGCGGCATGATCATATCGAGCAAGATGATGTCGGCGCGCGACGCGGCGTGGCGCGCCAGCAGATCCTCGCCGCGCGTGACGCGCGCAACATCGACCGCCGTGCTCGTCTCGGTCGACCAACGGTCGATCATCCGGTGCAGTCTATCTAGAAAGGCGACGTCATCGTCGCAGGCAATAATCTTGAGCATTCTGAGCCCCCTTAGTAGTTCGATTTTGCCACATTGGGTGCGGACCGCTCGCGGAGGCGTGTCCCATTTGCGCCCCACGTCGTGCAACTCGCGCCGAGCGGTATTGCGGTGGCGAAAGATGCCTCCTGCGCTATCGAGAGCTCGGCTATCCTCAGCTTGTCAGTTCGAAAATGGACCTGCCGCATGATTGAATCTTTATCTCAACTTTACACCTAGGTTTACAGCTGTCTTGTCAGCTGTAAACCTAGGTGTCATACTAAAGCCCCAAGATTCGCCAAAAGAGAGGGGCCTTGATGGCACAGAGCGCGAACATGGATGCATCGGAGCTTGCACGCGACATTGCGGCCGGCCTGGCATCGGCAACGACGGCAACGGAGCGCGCGGCATTGGTGCCCGCAGAGCTCGTCGAGGCCATTCAGCAACTAAAAACCCAACGTGACGCGGTGATCCTAGCGCACTATTACGTGGCGCCCGAGGTGCAGGCCGTGGCTGATTACGTCGGCGACAGCTTCTACCTGGCTAAGCTCGCCAAGAGCCTGCCGCAGCAGACCATCGTGCTATGCGGCGTGGAGTTTATGGGCGAGAGCGCCAAGCTGCTCAACCCCACCAAGACCGTGCTTCTGCCCGAGCCGGGCGCGGACTGCCCCATGGCGCACATGGTCAAGCGCGAGACGGTCGACGCCGCCCGCGCCGAGTACGGTGACGACCTTGCCGTGGTCTGCTACGTCAACTCCACGGTCGAGATCAAGAGCTGGAGCGACGTGTGCGTCACCAGCTCCAACGCCGTTAAGATCGTGTCCGAGCTGCCGCAGCAGCATATCCTGTTCATTCCCGACCAAAACCTGGGTCGCTTCGTAGCCGAGCAGGTGCCGCAAAAGCACGTCATCCTCAACAACGGCTACTGCCCACGCCATCACATCATCACCGTCGAGCAGATCGTCGACGCGACGGAGGCTCACCCCGACGCGCTCGTGCTGGCGCATCCTGAGTGCAAGGCCGACGTTCTGGCCGAGGCCGACTACATCGGCTCCACCGCCGGCATCATCAAGTATGCCGAGGAGTCCGACGCGAGCGAGTTCATTATCGTGACGGTCCGCGGCGTGCTCTACGAGCTCGAGCGCCGCTGCCAGGGCACCGGCAAGAAGTTCTATTTCCCCGCGGTGCAGCCCACCTGCGTCAACATGGATCTCATCACGCTCGAAAAGCTCGTGCGCTGCCTGGAGACGGGTGAGGGCGAGGTACAGATCGGCGTGTCGGACGAGGCTGCCGACCAGGCCAAACTTACGCTCGACCGCATGCTCGAGTACGCGGCGCGCTAAAACGATGCGACATGAGGAACAGTCCCTTATGTCGCATTACAAGGGAGAGGATTCCTGTGGAAACCAAGCAATACCCCGACATGGAGTGCGACGTTGTCATTGCCGGCTGCGGCGTAGCGGGCCTGTACGCGGCTCTCAACCTGCCGACGAGCACGCGCGTGATCATGCTCTCCAAGGGCGCTGTCGACGAGTGCGATTCGATGCTCGCGCAGGGCGGCATCTGCGTGCTGCCCGAGGGCTCGGACTACGATGCCTTCTTTGAGGACACCATGCACGCCGGCCATTACGAGAACCGCCGCGAGAGCGTCGACATCATGATCCGCTCGAGCCGCTCGGTCATCAACGACCTGCTAGCGATGGGCGTGGACTTTGAGCGCAAGGCCGACGGCAGCCTCGACTTTACCCGCGAGGGCGCGCACAGCCGTCCGCGCATTGCCTTCCATGCCGATATCACCGGCAAGGAGATTACGACCAAGCTGCTCCAGGCCGTTCGCAAGCTGGATAACGTGCAGATTTTGGAGCACGTGGCCATGACCGATATCCTGACGGACGAGCGTGACGGCGCTACGGTGTGTGCCGGCGTCGTCGCCGTTCCCGTGGACGAGGGCAACTCGGTTCGTCCCGCCGACGAGTTGGCAAATGCCGCCGAGGGCGTGTATGCCGGCGAGCCGTTTAAGATCCATGCCTGCCACACGCTGTGGGCGACGGGCGGTATTGGCGGCGTATACGACCATTCGACCAACTACCCGCAGCTCACGGGCGATGCCTGCTACATTGCTCAGGAGCATGGCATTAAGATGGAGCATCTGGACTACGTGCAGATTCACCCCACGGGACTGTTCTCGCCGCAGCCGGGCCGCACCTTCCTGATCAGCGAGAGCTGCCGCGGCGAGGGCGCGATTTTGCTCAACGCCGCCGGCGAGCGCTTTACCGACGAGCTTCAGCCGCGTGATGTGGTCGCCGCCGCTATTCGCGAGCAGATGAAGCAGGACGGTACCGAGCACGAGTGGCTGAGCTTCGCCCCCGTCGAACGCGATGTGGTGACCGGGCATTTTGCCAACATTCGCGCGCGCTGCCTTGAGGACGGCCGCGACATCTTGGACGAGCCCATCCCCGTTACGCCCACGCAGCACTACTTTATGGGTGGCGTATGGGTCGATAAGGACGGCCGCACCTCGATGCCCGAGCTCTACGCCGCGGGCGAGACGGCCTGCAACGGCGTTCACGGCAAGAATCGCCTTGCATCAAACAGCCTGCTCGAAGCGCTGGTCTGGGGTCGTCGCGCCGCGTGGTATATGCGTACCGGCGAGTCACTGGCCGTGGAGCAGGCGGGCGATCCCACGCTCGATGGCCGTCATCGCGCCCTGAGCGCCGACATCCTGGCAATCGATGATCTGGCCCGTGCCGCCGGCACGCAGGCCGTGGAGGAGTAGACCATGAATCCCATTACCATGAAGCTCGTCGTCGATGATCTGATTCTGCAGGCTCTGCGCGAGGACATTACCTTTGAGGACGTGAGCACGGCGAGCGTGTGCCCCACGGCGCGCCCCGCCACGGTGGAGCTCATCGCCAAGGCCGACGGCATCATCGCCGGCTTGGATGTGTTTGCCCGCACCTTTGAGCTGCTGGATTCGCAGAGCTCGGTGCTGTTCGACGTTGCCGACGGTGACGAGGTGCACGCCGGCGACCACGTAGGGCAGGTGCGCGGCGATGCGCGCGTGCTGCTTTCGGGCGAGCGCGTGGCGCTCAACTACCTGCAGCGCATGAGCGGTATCGCTACCTATACGCACCAGATGGCTGCGGTGCTCGAGGGTACCAAGACCGTGCTTGTCGACACGCGCAAGACCACGCCGGGCATGCGCGTCTTCGAGAAGGCCGCGGTCGAGATTGGCGGCGGTAGCAACCACCGTTACAACCTGTCGACGGCCGTCATGCTCAAGGACAACCACATCGACGCCGCCGGTGGCGTGGCACGCGCGATCGAGATGGCGCGCGCCCATGCGTCGTTTACCACGACGGTCGAGATCGAGTGTGAGAACCTGGACATGGTGCGCGAGGCTGTGGAGGCCGGCGCCGATATCATCATGTTCGACAACATGACCCACGACGACATGGCTGCCGCAATTGAGCTTATCGCCGGCCGCGCCAAGACCGAGTGCTCGGGCAACGTGGACGCCAGCAATATCCGTGCACTCGCCGACCTGGGCGTTGACTTTATTAGCTCGGGGGCGCTGACGCACTCTGCGCCGATTCTCGACCTCTCGCTTAAGCACCTGCGTCTGCTGGACGGTAAATAATGGACGCCCGCGAGCGTCGCCGTGCCATCATAGGCGTGCTCGAGCGAGCCAAGGAGCCCGTTTCGGGCAGTGCGCTTGCTCGTGAGGTGGGTGTGAGCCGCCAGATTGTCGTGCAAGACATCGCCCTGCTGCGCGCCGATGGGCACGATATCGTGGCCACCAATCGCGGCTACGTGCTGCAGGAGGCGGCGGGCAGCCCGGCTGTTCCCACGCGCGTGGTCAAGGTGCACCATGGCGTGGAGCAGGCAAGTGACGAGCTCACGAGCATCGTCGACGCCGGAGGCGCCGTGCTCAACGTGATCGTCAATCACCGCGTGTATGGCAAGATCACAGCCGATCTGGACATTCGCAACCGTCGCGATATCGAGCGCTATCTGGAGGGTATTGCCAGCGGCAAGAGTTTTCCACTGCTGACGGTGACAAGCGGCTATCACTTCCATCGCATCGCGGCGGAGGACGAGCAAACCCTCGACGAGATCGAGGCCATACTCAAAGAGAAAGGCTACTTGGCGGACCTAATGCCCTACGAAGACGACCTGTCCTAGTAACGACGAATGCAAAAGGAGGCCTCCGCGGCGATGCGGAGGCCTCCTTTTTGTGCACGGTGTACTTTTGAGTGTGCAAGTGGGGGAGTTGTTACTCCTCGACGATCTCGGTGATCGCGCCAGCGGGGCAAGCGTCCTGGCAAGCGCCACAGGCGACGCAGGAGTCCTCGTCAGCGACGGTAGCGACGTCCTGGAGCTCCAGAACGCCAGCGGGGCAGGAGTCGACGCAAACGCCACAAGCGATGCACTCGTCGGCATCAATTACGGGATGAGCCATGGTAGTTTCCTCTCTGTTGACCGACGCTACAGGCGATGCGCGCCGGTTTGATTCGGGCAAAAACATACCACGGGAGCGACCGTTTGCAATACCCTCTGACCGGCATCTTCATACCGTTCGCCGAGTATGCCAAGGTTTACTAAAAAACGCGCAGGTGGGGCCGTTGAGCTGCGCAAATGTTAGCTAAAGGTGACTTGAAATATTGAGCTATTGAGCGCGCCTGCGGAAAGGGCATCCCGTTATTTGGCCGAAAAACGGGTCGCAGTTTCCGGTTGGGCCCGCTAGCGGAAACTGCGACCCGGAATCCACGCTCAAATCGGGACGAGCTTTCCGCAAGGCGGCCCCCAGGCACCCCCGGACGCAAACTTCAGTCAACTCTACATAGATCTCAATAGATCTGTCGAGAACTCAAACAGTGCGTCTACCTGCGTATTTGCGAACCTAAACTCTCGGCAATAAGAAATCTTATATGAATTGACTTAGATTTTGTATATTCCGGCCCATAAGGGGATACACTACATCCTGAAAGACAAGCCGAAACACCGCTCGGCAGACCGCCGAGTTGGTGCAAACGCACAAGAGAGAGGGAATTTCTAATGGGCAAGATTCTTGGTATCGACCTTGGTACTACTAACTCCGCAATGGCCGTCCTCGAGGGCGGTTCTCCGACCATCATCGTGAACGCCGAGGGCGACCGCACCACCCCGTCTGTCGTGGGCTTCCGTGCCGACGGCGACCGCGTTGTGGGTAAGGCCGCTAAGAACCAGGCTGTCACCAACCCCAAGAACACCGTGTTCTCCATCAAGCGCTTTATGGGCCGCAAGTACTCCGAGTGCACCTCCGAGATCAAGACCGTGCCGTACGAGGTCAAGGAGGGCCAGGGTGGCCGTGCCGTCGTCGACATCGAGGGCAAGGATTACACCGCCGAGCAGGTGAGCGCCATGACGCTCGCAAAGATGAAGGCCGACGCCGAGAAGTATCTGGGCGAGACCGTCACCGACGCCGTTATCACCGTCCCGGCCTACTTCAACGACGCCCAGCGTCAGGCCACCAAGGACGCCGGTAAGATCGCCGGCCTCAACGTCAAGCGTATCGTCAACGAACCGACCGCTGCTGCTCTGGCCTATGGCCTGGACAAGCAGGGCACCGACCAGCGCATCCTGGTCTTCGACCTGGGCGGCGGCACCTTCGACGTCTCCATCCTCGACCTCGCCGACGGCGTGTTTGAGGTTCTGTCCACCTCGGGCGACAACCACCTGGGCGGCGACGACTGGGATCAGCGCGTCATCGATTGGATGGCCGATAAGTTCCAGCAGGAGAACGGTGTCGATCTGCGTCAGGACCCCATGGCTCTGCAGCGTCTGAAGGAGGCCGCCGAGAACGCCAAGAAGGAGCTCTCCGCCGCCCAGCAGACCACCATCAACCTGCCGTTCATTACCATGAACCAGTCCGGCCCGCTGCACCTCAACTACACGCTGACCCGCGCCGAGTTCGAGAAGATCACCCGCGACCTGCTCGAGCGCTGCAAGCAGCCTGTCACCAACGCCCTGCGCGACGCCAAGCTTAAGCTCTCCGATCTGACCGAGGTCATCCTCGTCGGCGGCTCCACCCGTATGCCCGCTGTCCAGGAGCTCGTCAAGACCATGACCGGCAAGCAGCCCAACATGTCCGTGAACCCCGACGAGGTCGTTGCCGACGGCGCTGCCGTCCAGGGCGGCGTGCTCACCGGCGACGTCGAGGGCATCCTGCTGCTCGACGTTACCCCGCTGTCGCTGGGTGTCGAGACCATGGGCGGCATCATGACCAAGATGATCGACCGCAACACCACGATCCCGACCTCCAAGACCGAGGTCTACTCCACCGCTGCCGACAACCAGACCAGCGTCGAGATTAACGTGCTCCAGGGCGAGCGCGAGCTTGCCCGCGACAATAAGTCGCTCGGTAAGTTCCAGCTGACCGGTATCCCGGCTGCCCGCCGCGGCGTGCCGCAGATCGAGGTCACCTTCGACATCGACGCCAACGGCATCGTCAAGGTCTCCGCTAAGGACAAGGGCACCGGCAAGGAGCAGCAGATCACCATCTCCGGCTCCACCGCGCTTTCCGACGACGAAGTCGATCGCATGGTCAAGGACGCCGAGGCTCATGCCGAGGAGGACAAGAAGCAGAAGGAAGAGGTCGAGGTCCGCAACCAGACCGACAGCCTGTGCTACTCCACCGAGCAGACCCTCAACGAGCTCGGTGATAAGGTTTCCGCCGACGTGAAGTCCAAGGCCGAGGCCGCTATCGCCGACGCCAAGAAGGCGCTCGAGGGCTCTGACGTCGAGGCCATCAAGGCCGCCGGCGAGTCCCTGCAGTCCGTGGCCTACGAGCTGGCCCAGGTTGTCTACGCCGACGCTCAGCAGCAGACCGACGGTGCCGCCGGCGCCCAGCCTGCCGACGATGACGTCGTCGACGCCGACTACGAGGTTGTGGACGACGAGGACAAGTAATCATGTCCGCCCGTAAAGCTCGCACGGAGGCGGCCGCCGTTGGTGCCGCCCCCGTTGACTCTGAGGAGAAGGACGTGAAGATTCCCGTAGAGGCCGTTGACGATACCGAGGCCAACGAGGCCCCGGCCGCCGAGGCTGTCGAGAACCAGGTAGAGGATTCCAACAAGGAGGCGACGATGACCGAGGACGAGATGGTGGAAGCTGCTATCCGCGCCGGTGAGGAAGCCGCCGACAACGACTTTAAGCTCAAGTTCGAGCAGGCCCAAAAGGAGCTCGCCGACGTGCGCCATGAGCTCGATGCTGCGGCAGAGGCTCAGAAGGCCGCCGAGGACAAGGCAAAGGACGCCACGGAGCGTACCGCCCGTCTGCAGGCCGACTGGGAGAACTTCCGTCGCCGCACCGCCAACGAGCGCATTGCCGAGCGCGAGCGCGCGACCGAGAAGCTTGTCACCGCGCTGTTGCCGGTGATCGATGATATCGAGCGCGCGATCGACCATGCCCGCAGCCAGGAGCTTTCCGACGACTTTAAGCAGTTCGTCGACGGCGTCGACGCGGTGCATGCCAAGCTGCTCGATGTGTTTGCGCACGAGGGCGTTGAGCCCATCGACCCCAAGGGCGAGGCGTTCGATCCGCTCGAGCACCAGGCCGTGGGTCGCGTCGAGGACGCGTCGCAGTACGACGAGACCGTCAACGACGTGTACCAGAAGGGCTACCGCATGGCGGACCGCATCCTGCGTTCCGCGATGGTGACGGTGACCTACGGTGGCGAGAAGCGCCCCGCACCGGAGCCCGAAGCGGCGCCCGAGGATGCTGCGGCCGATACGGCCGAGAGCACCGAGGAGTAATTGAGAAGGGCCCCGGGGCAACACCCGGGGCCCTTTCTGGCCTAGTGCCATATGAAAGTATGAGCCGCCGCCCGCTGGGCGACGGATGAAACAGGAGAGGAGCTACGATGGCTGCAGGCAAAACCTTCTATGACATCCTGGGCGTATCCAAGAGCGCCTCCGACAAAGAGATCAAGAGCGCGTTTCGCAAGCTCGCGCAAAAATATCACCCCGATGCCGGCGGCGACGAGGCCAAGTTCAAGGAGATCAGCGAGGCCTACGAGACGCTTTCGGACGAGAAGAAGCGCAAAGAGTACGACCAGATGCTCATGTTTGGCGGTATGCCGGGCGCAGGCGGCGCGTATGGCGGCGGCTACGGTGCCGGCGCGGGTGCCAGCGGCTGGGGCGACATCTTCGACAGCATCTTTAGCGGCAACGGTGCCTGGGGTAGCGATTGGGGCTCGGGCTTTGCCGGGGCTGCGGGCGCTGCCGGTGCCGGCGCGGGTCGCAGCCGCGCTCGCAAGGGCGGCGACCTGTCGTTGACTGTCGACGTAACGGCCGAGGATGCGTTCCGCGGCGTGACGCACAAGGTCACCTACCGCATTCCCTCGACAGGCGAGCAGCAGACCATCACGGTCTCGGTGCCTGCGGGCGCGGTCGACGGCGGCAAGCTGCGCTACAAGCGTCGCGGCGAGTATGGCGTTGCGGGTGGCGAGCGCGGCGACCTGGTCGTGACCACGCATGTGGAGGAGCACCCGCTGTTTAAGCGCAAAGGCGCCGACGTGACCATGGAGGTACCGGTCTCGGTCTACGAGGCGGCGCTCGGCTGCACGGTGGACGTGCCGACGCCCGGCGGTGCGACGGTTCGTCTGAAGGTGCCCGCGGGTACCCAGACGGGCAAGAAGTTCCGCTTTAAGGAGATGGGCGCGCCCGACGTTAAGCACCGTGGCCGTACGGGCGCGCTGCTCGTTGAGATCAAGGTGCAGGTTCCCACGAACCTGTCCGATGACGAGCGCGATGCCATGACCAAGCTGCGCGAGGCCGACACGCGCGACTACCGCGAGAAGGTCAACCGTTACAAGGCGACGTACTAGTCTGGTTGTGGCGTACGCCCGCGCCCGCGGGCTTATGATGGACGATAACGAGACGGAAAGGGGTCAGGTAGCATGGCCGAGGACAATAGGAACAAACCGCTGTACATGATCAGCGTGGCGGCCGAGCTGACCGGCATGCACCCGCAGACTCTGCGCGTCTACGAGTCCAAAGGCTTGGTGAATCCCCAGCGCTCGGGCGGCAACACGCGCCTGTATTCGCGTGCCGATATCGAGCGCTTGGAGCTCATCAACCAGCTGACCGACGAGGGCATCAACCTCGCCGGCGTGGTGCGTATCCTCGATATGAAGGAGCGTGCTGAGGAGCGCGAGCGCGAGAACGAAAAGCTCCGTGCCCGCGTGCGCCAACTCGAGGACGAGCTGCACGAGTACAAGATGCAGAAGAAGATCACCGCCCTGGCCCCGCGCGACGGCTCAGTTAACCCCGAGCAAGTCATGCGCAAGCTGCTGGGCGCCGGCGGGGATCTCTAGGTTACGGCGTTTTACCAAACGCCGTAACCGGCCGACGCTGCGCGCCGCCCAGGGCGACAATTTGTCATTCAAAAGGCGAGGCATGACCAGAAGGTCAATGCCTCGCCTTTTTCATGCCAACTTGTTCGCCCTGGACGTCGCTCGCTGTCCGTCCTCTACCTGCGGCGTTGCCTTGCTCCGGATACGGTAGGGTAGTCATTGGGGACGTTCTTAAATGACTAGTCGAAAGGGACACTCTTGCACCAAATCTGCCGGCCCACACCGGGCTCGTCCTTTACTTTACTGAGATAAAGTGAACGTGCAGATTCGTAACCCACTTGCAACCGTTCTATGGCACGATATTGAACGAATGTATGCTACGCGCCCAAATCTTTTGGGCAGAGTGGGAGACAGTATGGTCAAGCTGTACGAGGACGGCATCTACCTGCGTAACGGCAGCGAGGTTGTGCCTGTGGCCGAGGCTGCCGAGCGCGGTATTACGCAGACGCCCGAGGATGCTAAGCGCGGCACCATCGCGTATTCGATCCTCCAGGCACACAACACGTCCGGCGACCCCGAGGCGCTCAAGATTCGCTTCGACGCCATGGCGAGCCACGACATCACCTTTGTCGGCATCATCCAGACGGCGCGCGCCTCGGGCATGGAGCAGTTCCCGCTGCCCTACGTGCTCACCAACTGCCACAACTCGCTGTGCGCCGTGGGCGGCACCATCAACGAGGATGACCACGTCTTTGGCCTTTCCGCGGCCAAGAAGTACGGCGGCATCTTCGTCCCGCCGCACATCGCCGTCATCCACTCCTTTATGCGTGAGAACTTTGCCGGTTGCGGCAGGATGATCCTGGGCTCCGACTCGCACACCCGCTACGGCGCCCTGGGTACCATGGCCGTGGGCGAGGGCGGCGGCGAGCTGGCCAAGCAGCTGCTGCGCGACACCTACGACGTTGCCTATCCCGGCGTCGTCGCCATCTACCTCACGGGCGCCCCGCGCCCCGGCGTCGGCCCGCACGATGTGGCGCTCGCCATCATCCGCGCCGTCTTTGCCAAGGGCTACGTCAAGAACAAGGTAATGGAGTTCGTGGGCCCCGGCATCGCGAGCATGACGACCGACTACCGCAACGGCGTCGACGTCATGACCACCGAGACCACCTGCCTGTCGAGCATCTGGGCCACCGATGAGGACACGCGCGCGTTTTTGGCCATGCACGGCCGCGGCGACGACTACCGCGAGCTCAAGCCCGCCGATGTTGCCTACTATGACGGCTGCGTCGAGGTCGACCTGTCGAGCATCAAGCCCATGATCGCGCTGCCGTTCCATCCTTCTAACGGCTTTGAGATTGACGAGCTCAACGAGAACCTCGAGGACATCCTTCACGAGGTGGAGGTCGAGGCCGCCAAGATCGGCGAGGGTAAGACGCACTTTAGCCTGCTCGACAAGATCGTCGACGGCAAGCTGCACGTGCAGCAGGGCGTCATCGCCGGCTGCTCGGGCGGCAACTACGACTCCGTGGTCCAGGCTGCCCGCGTGCTCAAGGGCGCCAACACCGGCTGCGGCGAGTTCTCGCTGTCGGTTTATCCCACGAGCCAGCCCGTGGCGCTCGAGCTTACACGCCGCGGTTACATCTACGACCTTATGGAGGCCGGCGCGATTGTGCGCACGGCATTCTGCGGCCCGTGCTTCGGCGCCGGCGACACGCCTGCCAATAACGGCCTGTCCATCCGCCACACCACACGCAATTTCCCCAACCGCGAGGGCTCCAAGCCGGGCAATGGCCAGCTGAGCGCCGTGGCCCTGATGGACGCCCGCTCCATTGCGGCGACGGCTGCCAACGGCGGCGTCCTGACGCCGGCGACCGACCTGCCCGAGGAGACTTGGGACGAGGCCTGCGAGTACACCTTTGACGACGCACCGTACAAAAAGCGCGTGTACTGGGGCTTTGGCAAGGCTGAGCCGGCCGACGAGCTGGTCGAGGGCCCCAACATCAAGCCGTGGCCCGCGATGGAGCCGCTCGGCGACGACATCCTGCTCAAGGTGTGCTCCAAGATCATGGATCCGGTCACCACGACCGACGAGCTCATTCCCTCGGGCGAGACGAGCTCCTTCCGCTCCAACCCGCTGGGTCTGGCCGAGTTTACGCTCAGCCGCCGCGACCCTGCCTACGTGGGTCGCTCCAAGGAGGTCGATGCCGTGGAGAAGCGCCGCGTTGCCGGTGAGGCCGTGGGCGACTTGGCCGCGCTCGATGCCGAGCTTGCCGGTGTGTTTGAGGCGCTGGCTGGTGCGGGCGTCGCGGCCGATGCCAAGGCGACTGAGTACGGCTCCATGCTCTACGCCAAGAAGCCCGGCGACGGTTCTGCCCGCGAGCAGGCCGCGAGCTGCCAGCGCGTAATTGGCGGTCTGGCCAACATCGTCCACGAGTACGCCACCAAGCGCTATCGCTCCAACGTGATGAACTGGGGTATGGTGCCCTTCCAGATGGAGGCCGAGCCCAGCTTTGAGGTGGGCGACTACGTCTTTGTGCCGGGTATCCGTGCCGCGCTCGACGGCGACCTAAAGGACATCGCCGCCTACGTGGTGCGCGCCGACGGTGCGGTCGAGCAGATTGAGCTCTACATTGCCGATATGACGGCAGAGGAGCGCGCCATCGTCAAGGCCGGCTGCCTGATCAACTACAACAAGTTCAAGGCCGCTGCCGAGTAACGTTGCTGTACGCCCCTGCCACACCTTTCCCTCGTGCTCACGCGCTTCGCGAGGGTCGCCCGAGGGAAAGGTGTGGCAGGGGCTACCGCGACGTTCTCGTTGGGTCTTGAGGGACGCTAATAAATAGACCTGCTTGATGCCGCCTCTGTTATCGGGGCGGCTTCTTTTGTCGAAAACCACCATGAAGGGGTAGGCGCCTTTGCGGTGGTTCCGTTTGTCTCGACCTGTAACATCTGGGCTCCTATTTGACGAGCGGCTGTTACAGATTGAGACAAACGATCGCCGCCGATCATTTCATCTCAATCTGTAACATCTAGGATCGAAAAGGGCCGCTAGATGTTACAGATCGAGACAGTGGAACATCGGAACCGAAACTATCACAAAGGTGCCTGCCTGGCGGGTCCTTATTTCGATGGGGCCCAGGTTATTTCATCGTCAAATAGCCAAGTGCGTGCTGAGCCACTGTCGCGCGCTGTCTGTGGATCGGGCTCGCAAGTTTGTTCGTAGGCATCCTCGGTACACCGATCCATAAAATCGACGACTGCCGTCTGGTCGCCTTCCATGACGTAGATCACGTTGCCATCCGAGATATAGACTCCCGGCCCTTCGTTGTCCACGTAGCCGGGGTCGTATGAAACGTTGCACAGTCTGCTCCCGTTCGCCGCATCGAGTTCAAGGGTCGAATAATACCCGCCATTCATTTGGACTTTCTTGGCTCGATATATTGCGGCGCCGTACCATCGCTTAAACGTCTTGCCTTTGAGTAAACTGGTTGCCTTGCCGATAAGCTGCTCATCTTGGGTATAGCGCGTGGCTCCAAGTTCGATTCGGGGATAGTTACTGACCCCAAGCGCTGCGGGCGTACCGTCGAAATCGACGGTGATTGAATCGGGTTTGACGATATCGGTGAGGATTTCGATGGGGTAGCTTACGGTTTCAACCGCCGCCTGCGTTGCCGAGGCAGGGAGAAATGCGAGATAGATAATGCCCACGCCGACTGCGGTAATTGCAAACGCTAAGACGAGCAGGCCGATATAGGTGGAGCGTTTCATGGCGAGTACCCCGCAAACAGTATGCATTCATTAAGATAAGTGATAACAGCTTACGACAATATTCAAAAGAAAGCGACCGCCCGGAATGAGAGGGGCTAAAAGGCCCTATTAGGCTCCGATTTGACCTCTAATAGGAATATTTGCCCCCTCCTCTCATTCTGGGCGAGAGGTCAATAATTGAGTTCACGAGTTTTGCGCAATACTATTCTCACTAAACTCACTATTTTCACTATAAGCACTATAAAAACGATGGGGGCGATGACGAGAACATTGTGACGTGCGATAGCTAAGCCGTTTAAGCCGGACTCTGACCTTGAATCTCCGCCTCTATCTGTGCGAACGGGCTATTGTCGGTTCTCGATTCCATCGCTGCGTTCTCGTTGGGTCTTGGGATCGCCAAACGTAGACTGGGCTTGATGTCGCCTCTTTTAATCGGGGCTGATTCTTCTCTGGACCACCCCAAAGGGGACGGGCACCTTTGTGGTGGTTCTTGGTTTGTCTCGATCTGTAACAGTTAGACCCTAATTTGCCGAGTAGATGTTACAGATTGAGACAAACGGGTGCCGCTGAACAATTCGTCTCGATTTGTAACATCTGGAGCCAGAAACGGTCGATAGATGTTACAGATTGAGACGGTAGCGCACCTGTGCGGCGGCGGGCCGACATCTTTACCCCTATCTCTTAATCACTCAGAAAATCTTATATATAGAGACTTAGATTTGTGTATAAGATCGCGCAAAGCTGGCAACAATACTTCTCGAACAACGTGAAGCCGCCCCGTAGGGCGGCCGCCCCAAGAGAGGTGATTCCATGAGAATCGATAAGCTAGCAATGACGTCGCGCGAGGCGCTGCAGACCGCCATGAGCACGGCTGCCGACGCGCAGGCCGGCGCGGTGGAGCCGATTCACCTGCTGTCCGCCCTGCTCGGTGCCGGCGAGCGCAATATCTCCGTGATCATCGAGCGCATCGGTGCCGACCCGGCTCAGCTTGCACGCTCCACGCAGGATGCCATTGACCACGCGCCCAAGGTTTCCGGCGAGGGTCAGCAGATGGGTCTTTCCAACGAGCTCGTCCGCGTCATCGAGAAGGCCGAGAAGAAGGCCACCAAGATGGGCGACAGCTTTGTGGTGACCGAGCATCTGCTGATGGCGCTTGCCGAGGACAAGGGCGAGGCGGGCCGCGTGCTGCGCGACGCCGGCGTCACCAAGGAGCGCATCGAGCAAGTCTACGAGGAGCTGCGTGGCGATGACCGCGTGACGTCTGCCGAGGACAAGACTCAGTTTGAGGCACTGGAGCAGTACGGTCGCAACATCTGCGATCTGGCCCGCGCCGGCAAGCTCGACCCGGTCATCGGCCGTACCGATGAGATTCGCCGCACCATCCAGGTCCTGTCCCGTCGCACCAAGAACAACCCCGTGCTCATCGGCGAGCCGGGCGTCGGCAAGACGGCCATCGTCGAGGGCATCGCCCAGCGTATCGTGGCTGGCGACGTGCCGAGCACCCTGCGCGACCGCGACCTTATCGAGCTCGACATGAGCGCGCTGGTCGCCGGCGCCAAGTACCGCGGTGAGTTCGAGGACCGCTTGAAGGCTGTACTCAAGGAAGTCCAAAAGTCCGAAGGCAAGGTCATCCTGTTCATCGATGAGCTCCACACCATCGTGGGCGCGGGTGCCACCGAGGGTTCCATGGATGCCGGCAACATCCTCAAGCCGGCGCTCGCCCGTGGCGACCTGCACGCGATCGGCGCGACCACGCTCGACGAGTACCGCAAGTACATCGAGAAGGACGCGGCGCTCGCCCGTCGTTTCCAGACCGTTATGGTGAGCGAGCCCACCGTCGAGGACACCATCTCGATCCTTCGTGGCCTCAAGGAGAAGTACGAGATCTTCCACGGCGTGCATATCACCGATAGCGCGCTCGTGGCCGCCGCCGACCTCTCCGATCGCTACATCGCCGACCGTTTCCTGCCCGACAAGGCCATCGACCTGGTCGATGAGGCGGCAAGCCGCCTACGCATGGAGCTCGACAGCATGCCGGTCGAGATCGACGCCACCACGCGTCAGCTCACTCAGCTGCAGATCGAGGAACAGGCGCTCATGAAAGAGACCGATGACGCCTCCAAGGAGCGTCTGGAGGCCCTGCGCCAAGAGATCGCCGAGGTCCAGGAAAAGCTCAACGTGCAAAAGGCCGGCTGGCTCAACCAAAAGAACGCCATCGACCACGTGCAGGAGCTCAAGGGGCAGCTCGACGAGGCCAAGAGCGAAGAGGAGCGTGCGACGCGCAACGGCGATTTGGGTCGTGCGTCCGAGCTGCGCTACTCCGTGATTCCGGGCCTGCAGCAGCAGATTCAGGATTCCGAGGCCGCGCTCGAGGCGCAAAAGCAGCAGGACGGCGAGGGCCTCAACGAGCAGGTGACCTCCGATGAGATCGCCGAGGTCGTGAGCGCCTGGACCGGCGTGCCCGTGTCCAAGATGATGCAGGGCGAGCTCGACAAGCTGAAGGGCTTGGAGGGCGAGCTGCATAAGCGCGTCATCGGCCAGGACGAGGCGGTCTCCGCTGTCGCCGCGGCCGTGCGCCGCAGCCGTGCGGGTCTCTCCGATCCGGACAAGCCCATCGGCAGCTTCTTCTTCCTGGGCCCCACCGGCGTGGGCAAGACCGAGCTCGCCAAGGCGCTGGCCGAGTGCCTGTTCGATGACGAGCGCGCGCTCGTGCGTATCGACATGTCCGAGTATATGGAGAAGTTCAGCGTCCAGCGTCTGATTGGTGCGCCCCCGGGATACGTGGGCTACGACGAGGGCGGTCAGCTCACCGAGGCCGTGCGCCGTCGTCCGTACTCTGTGATCTTGCTCGACGAGATGGAGAAGGCTCATCCGGATGTCTTTAACGTGCTGCTGCAGGTACTTGATGACGGTCGTCTGACCGATGGCCAGGGTCGCCAGGTGTCCTTCAAGAACACGATTATCATCATGACGTCTAACGTGGGCTCCAAGGCCATCGCCGATCTGTCCGGTAAGGACGAGGAGGAGATGCGCCATCAGGTCGACGCCGCCATGGCTCAGACCTTCCGCCCCGAGTTCCTCAACCGTATCGACGATATCGTGGTGTTCCATCCGCTCGGTATGGCGCAGATCGAGAAGATCGTCGACATCCAGCTCGCCGACGTCCGCGCGCGTCTGGCCAAGGAGCGCATGACGCTTGCCATCACCCCGGCGGCCAAGCAGATGCTCGCCGTGGGCGGCCTGGACCCGGTCTTTGGCGCCCGTCCGCTCAAGCGTCTGGTTCAGCGCGAGGTCGTGGATGCCATCGCCGCCGCTATCATCGACGGCACGGTGCGCGAGGGCGATCAGGTGACGGTCGATGCCGACAAGGACGGCGGCTTTACCGTCGTGTGCGACAACACGCCGGCGGCCACCTACGAGGTCCCCGACGCTGAGTAGATTTTTGGGGCCGGCTTTAAAACCGCCCCTCATCGCAAAACGCCAAGGGCGGCGGATCCAATTGGGTCCGCCGCCCTTTTTCGTGCGACAATCGATGATGTTGAGCATGAGTACATGGCAAGGAGATATGCAGATGAACGTCGAGATCAAGACGAACACGCCGGCGACTAACGCCGCGTCCGCCGCACCAAAGCCCGCACCGAAACCGGCGCCCAAGCCGTGCGACCCCTACATTCGTGCCGAGAACGAGGACGATGACGGTTACGACCCCTACAGCGATCGCCGCCTCGAGCGCGAGCCGATGTTCGAAGCCGACCCCTGGCGCTAGTCCTGGGCTTTGATGCTCGGCAGCAGGATCTGCGCGAGGTAGTCGGTCTCGAGTTTGGTCGCGGCGTCGGCTTTGCCGTCTTTGCCGACCAGCACGTTCTTGATCTGGCTATAGGTGTAGCGGTTGCCGGTCGTAAGCTCGACAAGCTCAATGGCCGTGTCCATGGGGTAGGTTGACACGGGATTCTGCGTCCGTCCGTTGATGGTCTGGGGCACCACGTACGGATAGACGGGGCCGCTGGCGTAGACGGTATAACCGTTGCCTAGATTGGCCGCACCCAAAACCGTATCGCCCTCATCGGGCGTAAAGCTCTCGCCTTCGCGCACCGCGACGAGCGTCACGATCGGTGTATCGCTGTCGCCGGCAAGATAGATGCATAGCGTGCTGCCATTTTGCCAAGTCTCGACCTTGCCGTACCACTCGACGGGGATATCGAGCTGGTAGAGGTCGGTTGCCTTGTGACGGGCGTCGGCATCATGGGCCGCCTGTGCCTTTTGCGCGCTCACGGCATTGACGGCGGCGTCGCGCCGCGCGGTTGCCGCCTGCTGGAGCACCTTGGCGGTGGCGGCGGAGCTCGCGCCTCCCTCCTCGGCATACTTGGCGGCGGCATCGATCTGGTCGTCGGTTACCGTGTCGGCTGAAGGCACCTTGAGCTTAAAGGTAGCCTGGGCACTTAAATCCTGTCCATCGCTCTTAACGGTGACCTGCGTCTTGGTGGCCGGGACGGTATAGATGGTGCCGTCGGCCGCGATGGGGGAGGCGGCGATGGAGAGCGTGTAATCGCCGGGCAGCAGTTTGATGCCGCGGCCGTGCTCGTCAACATAGAGCGTTTCGCTCACGGAGGAGCCATCAGCGTCCTGACCGCTTACCTGTACGGGAATCTTGGAGCCGGTGGAGCAGTCGAGGCCCGCGGCATGCACGCCAATCTGCACTGACATCATCGTGTGGGCATTGGCGGCGACAGCGGCAGCCTGCTCTTGCTGATATCCGTTCCAGGCGGCATAGCCTGCGCCGCCGGCGACGAGCGCGACGGCCACGACACCGGCGACCATCAGATTGCGGCGCTTGGGCGACATCTTGCGATGGCGAACCTCGGCCTCGCGTGCCGAGGGAACGGACGGTAGGGGGATATCGCCCATGGCGATGGTCTCGTCCACGGCAGGCGCAGAGCCCAGGCCGGGAAGCTCGCGGGTCAGCGAATCTTCGGCCGGCAAGCTGTCGAGCAAGATGGTTTCCTCGCTCGTGTCGGATTCGGGCTGGTCGTCGGCCTCGCATTCGGTGTCTTCGTGATCTGCCCCATCTTCGGCAGGCTCAACGTCGTCTGCATCCTGATCATCGGACTGCGCCTCGGCTTCCGACTCATCCTGCACATCAACGCCCGAATCGTCAAACGCAATCTCATTAAGTGAAATCCGGTCTAGGCTCTTCAGGGCTTCGGCACACGCTTCTGCATCTTGGGCCGCATCCTCTTGGCCCATCGTCTCATCATTCATACATCCCCCAAGCTCAATATCGGGACAACAATGTACCCAAAATTGGGGTCACATAGAGCTGTCAGGCGGTTGGAAATCTGATTTTATCTGTGAGAGAGGTTTTGCATATGTGCGTGAATGCGCGCAACAACAAAAAGCCCCGGAAAGCGGGCGAATTGCTTTCCGGGGCTGCGCATGACGCGCGATTGCGGCATCGGCTAAGTTTGCCTACATCCAAATGTGGACGGAATAAACACGTTACTCGGCGTGTGCGTAATCCACCTTGGCGCGGCGAGCGGTGGCCTTCTCCCAATCGCTGGTGCCCTCAAAGACATCCTGCTTGTAGGGATTGCGGCCGAGCTTCTTGGCGCGGTAGGCGATGTAGATGATCGCGGCGACGTTGGCGACCAGTGCGGCGACCGAGACCGCGGTGGCGGCGCCGGGGTCGAGCGTGGAGTGGGTCACAAAGATGGACTCCTCCTGGAAGTACGGGAACACCTGGGCAAACATGCACCAAATGGCCAGCGTAAAGGCGCGGTTCTGGATCCAGCCGCCCTTGTTCCAGATAAAGGCGGCGACGGTGGGCGCCAGCAGCAGCGCAAAGCCGCAGAACCAGGAGTGGGTGGGCAGGCAGTTGTAGGTGTAGCAGAAGTTCCAGATATCGTAGGCGATGATGTAGACCCAGGTCATGTCGGGCCACAGCATGTCGGTCTGATCCTCGGAGGCGTAGACGCTCCACCAACCGGTCATGCAGAAGATGTTGATGAGACCGGCGATGCCGTTGAACACGTTGTTCCAGCCGGCCAGCTGCGTAGCACCTTCGGAGGTGACCCAGGTGGACTCGCCCAGGACAAAGAAGTGATAGGCGCTCTCAAAGTCGGACACGACGGCGATCATGATGTTGATGGCGACGATCACAAACGGCCATGCGCGGAACCAATGCGCCTTGCCGATCTTGCCCCACTGGTACTTAATGGCAATGAAGCCCCAGCAACCGGCCAGCGCCGCGTATACCTTGGCGTAGTGGAACCAGCTGTTCTGGTACACATGGGTGGGGTTGGTGAGTGCCCACTCGGCACCTTGCGAAACGCCGATGGCGATGGCGACGCAGTAGATGGTCATGGCCAGCGGAGCCACGCCAAAGATGATTGCCGCGCCCAGCTTGGTGCGGCGGCCGACCTCGTTGAGCACGATCAGACCAATAAAGACCATGGCCCAGCCGGCCCAGTGGATAAGGGTATCGCTACCCCAAACATCGAACAGCATGCTGCTCTCCTTTCACACGCCCGCGGCCCCTCTTCTGATCGCGGGCAGTTTGGCTAAATGTCGTCAGTTCTGGGGCTTGCGCTCCGGATACTTGGCGGTATAGCCCTCGATGTGGAGCGTCGAGGCGATGATTTCCTTGACCGTCTCGTCGGGCACATCGGGGTGCGTGCGGATATACATCAACAACCCCATGATGAGGGTGTAGAACGTCTCGTAGACATGGTCGATGCGCAGCTCGTGATGGGCGACAAAGTCCACCACGGTGGTGTCGCAGATATACTGCGCCACGCGCTGGACCACGTTGTGCAAAAAGCCGCCGTAGAGCGCGCCGCTGCTCGAGGTGAGCGTGCTCGGCAGCTCGTGGCCGCTCACGACCAGGTGCTTAAAGAGCGGGGCGACGGTGTCGAGTGCGCCTTCGATGTCGCCGACCGTGCGGCTGGCGTTCCACTGCTCGAGCTCGGAGATAAAACCGTCGATTGCCTCGTCCATAACAGCGGTGACGGCGGCGTCCATATCGGCGAAGTAGTGGTAGAACAACGAGCGCGTACAGCCGGCACGCTTGGTCACGGCCGATACCGAAAGATGCGACACGCCCAGCTCGGAGCTCACGGCGCGCACGGCGGCGAGAATCTCGCGACGGCGCTCGTCACCTGTCAGGCGCTTTGTCGCACTGTCGGGCGTGGGGACGGCGTCGGCCACAGAGATGTTCACTGTGTTATCGCTCATGCGTTTGCCGCCTTTCATCCTCTTTTGCCTGACCGTTCGCCTAACAGTCTTGAATATTGTTGACGGTTCGTCAATACTATTTTTGACACAATGTCAACTAATGGCGGGTGAACGGCATGGGGGCATGTCCGGCCTGCAAAAAAGAGGGGCGCCGCGGTCTCGCCGGACTGCGGCAAGAGAAGGGACAACCATGATTCTCAACGGACCGGGAATTAGCTACACCGAGCCCGACATCGGTTCGGAGTTCGTGCCGCCGCTGCCGGAGCATCCGCGCGAGGCAATCGTCAAGCTGTGCGAGCACTGCACTAACCGTCTGCTGCATCGCGACGAGCTGCTGGGCTACGAGTACTGGTCGTTTGCCGAGGCCGCAACCGACGAGCAGGCCGAAGTGCTCTGCAAGATGAAGATGCGCCGTCCCTATACGCTGCCCGAGATGGTCAAGCTCACCGGCATGCCTGAGGCCCAGATCGAGAAGATGCTCGACGACATGAGCTACACGGGTCTGCTCGAGTACAACTGGGAAAATCCCGAGCGCGCCAAGCAGTGGGTGCTGCCCATGCTGGTACCGGGTTCCGCCGAGTTCCTCAACATGCGCGTGGGCCAGCTCGAAGAGCACCCGGTCTATGCCAAGTTCTTTGAGCAGGCGTCCAAGGGACCGCTGTCCAAGGCCACGCCGATGGTGCCGCCCGGAGGTGCCGGCATCGGCATGCACGTCATTCCGGTCGAGAAGGCCATTGACGCCGCGAGCACCTCGGTGCCGATCGAGCATATCGAGCATTGGCTCGACAAATACGATGGCAAATATGCCGCCAGCACCTGCAGCTGCCGCGCGAGCCGTCGCATGATGGGCGAGGGCTGCGCCGACGATCCCGCCGACTGGTGCATTGCCGTGGGCGATATGGCCGACTATGTGGTTGAGACCGACCGCGGTCACTATGTGACGCGCGAGGAAGTCTACGACATTTTGCGCCAGGCCGAGGACAACGGCTTTGTGCACCAGATCACCAATATCGACGGCGAGAACAAGATCTTCGCCATCTGCAACTGCAACGTTAACGTGTGCTACGCCCTGCGCACCTCTCAGCTGTTCAACACGCCCAACCTGTCGCGCTCGGCCTATGTCGCCAAGGTCGAGAAGGACAAGTGCGTGGCCTGCGGTCGCTGCGTTGAGGTGTGCCCGGCCGGTGCCGCCAAGCTCGGCCAGAAGCTCTGCAGCAAAAAGGCCGGCGGACAGGTGCCCGAGTATCCGCGCCAGGAGCTGCCCGATGCCACCAAGTGGGACCACACCAAGTGGTCGCCCAACTACCGCAACGACAACCGCATCGAGACACACGAGTCCGGCACCGCTCCCTGCAAGACGGCCTGCCCCGCACATGTTGCCGTTCAGGGCTATTTGAAGCTCGCGGCTCAGGGTCGCTATGACGAGGCCCTAGCACTCATTAAGCGCGAGAACCCGCTGCCCGCTATCTGCGGCCGCGTGTGCAACCGCCGCTGCGAGGACGCCTGCACCCGCGGCCGTGTGGACGCCGCCGTGGCTATCGACGAGGTCAAGAAGTTTATCGCCCAGCGCGATCTGGACGCCGCGACCCGCTATGTCCCACCTGTGGTGACCCCGACGCGCGCTGGCGGCTTCGATCAGAAGATTGCCATCATCGGTGCCGGCCCGGCTGGCCTGTCCTGTGCTTTCTATCTTGCCGAGAAGGGCTACAAGCCCGTCGTGTTCGAGAAGAACGAGCGCCCGGGCGGCATGCTCACCTACGGCATTCCCAGCTTTAAGCTGCAGAAGGATGTTATCGAGGCCGAGGTCGAGGTCATTCGCCTGATGGGTGCCGAGTTCCGCTATGGCGTGGAAGTCGGTCGCGACGTGACGCTCGACGAGCTGCGCGCGCAGGGCTTTAAGGCCTTCTACGTGGCTATTGGCTGCCAGGGCGGCCGCCTTGCCGGTATTCCGGGCGAGGATGCCGAGGACGTGACCGTGGCCGTTGACTTTTTGCGTGAGGTCAACAGTGGCAAGATCGATGCGCTGCCCGGCCGCACCATCGTGGTGGGCGGCGGCAACGTGGCTATCGATGTCGCGCGCAACGCCTGCCGCCTGGGCTCCGAGCACGTTGAGATGTTCTGCCTGGAGAGCGAGGCCCAGATGCCCGCCAGCGAGGAAGAGCGTCGCGAGGCCATCGAGGACGGCGTGCACATCAGCTGCGGTTGGGGCCCCAAGGAAGTTCACCTGGACGAGGCCGGTCGTGTGTGCGGTATCACCTTCAAGCGCTGCACGCGTGTCTTTGACGACGAGGGCCGGTTTGCGCCCGAGTACGACGAGAACGATCTGCGCCGTGTCGATGCCGACCGTGTCGTCATGTCGATTGGCCAGTCCATTGTGTGGGGCGATCTGCTGGCTGGCTCCAAGGTGGAGCTTGGCCGCGGCCAGGGCGCCCTTGCCGATCCTCAGACCTATCAGACCGCTGAGCCCGACATCTTTGTGGGCGGAGACGTCTACACCGGCCCGAGCTTTGCCATCGATGCCATCGCCGCCGGTCACGAGGCCGCCGTGTCCATCCATCGCTTTGTGCAGCCGGGCTCCACGCTCACCATCGGCCGCAATCAGCGCCGCTACACCGCGCTCGACCGCGACGATGTCGTGATCGAGAGCTACGACAACGCGAGCCGCGAGGTGGCGCATGTCGACCGCGAGCGCGAGAAGGCCGCGCCGTTTAGCGAGTACGTCGAGACCTTTACCGAGGAGCAGGTGCGCGCCGAGACCGCCCGCTGCCTGGGCTGCGGCGCCTCGATCGTCGACCCCAACAAGTGCATCGGCTGCGGCCTGTGCACCACCAAGTGCGCGTTTGACGCCATCCATCTGGATCGCGACCGCCCCGAGTGCTCCACGATGGTCAAATACGAGCAAAAGCTCCCAAGCCTCGGCAAGTATGCTTTAAAGCGTGCAATCAAAATCAAGTTCGGTCGTAAATAGGTAACCATGGCGGGTAAGGGGACGGCGCAGGCTAGACTTCGCCGTCCCCTTGCTTTGAGTTTGCATCGCATCAACCGTTGTTGAAAGGTTTCTACCTTGCATGAATTGGGAATCGTTTATCACATTATTCGTGATGTTGAGAACGTGGCGCGCGCCAATGGCGTGCGTCGCGTTTCGAGCGTGACGTTGCTACTGGGCGAGGTCTCGGGCGTCGTTCCCGACTTGCTGCTCGACGCTTGGCGCTGGGCAGCAGATAAAAAGCCTATCACCGAGGGCGCGGAGCTTATCGTGGAGCCCGTCGAGGCCGTGACACATTGCGAGGCGTGCGGCTGCGACTACGCGACGGTCGAGCACGGCAAGACCTGTCCCCAGTGCGGTAGCGGCGAGACCTATTTGCTGCAGGGCCAAGAGGTAGTGATCAAACAGATCGAGACCCCCGACGAGGACCCGGCAGACGCTGTCCCCGACGGCCCTTCCGACGTCCCCGACGCCGTCGACGCCGCCAACCCCCTCCACATCGCCTAGGATTCCCTATAAGTTGCGGTGAAATAGTTCCTAAATTCAGCCTTCTGGCTCTTAAACAAGAACTATTCCACCGCAACTATTTTGAGTGGTTTCGTAGACCATAAGTCACAAAAAAGTCAAGCCATGTCTGTTTAAACAAAATGGCGGCAGTATAAGCGCATTCGCGCTTGCCTAAAATCGATATTAATGAACAGCCTGCTTGTATCTGTAAAATGCATGGCTTGATGAGCGACGCCTTGTCGTGTAATGAGTCAAAAAGCAGTAACGTAATCAACTTGTAACAAACTTAGACGTTTAAACAAATAATCCAACCTTTTGCGGATTTAGCTATAATTCCACAAACCAAACAGGTATACTCCTTTCATGTCGTGTAGGAATTACGTAGACAAAAAGGAGGTTATGTGATGGTAAGTATTGTTCTTGCTAGCCACGGGGACTTGGCAGCTGGAATCAAGCAGACGGGCTCGATGGTCTTTGGCGATCAGCCGTCTGTTGCCGTGGTCTCGCTCGAGCCGAGCATGGGCCCCGACGACTTCCGTGCCAAGGTCGAGGAAGCAATCGCTTCCTTCGAGGACCAGGAGCAGGTGCTCTTCCTCGTTGATCTGTGGGGCGGCACGCCGTTCAACCAGATCAGCGGGCTCATCGAGGGCCACGATTCCTGGGCTATCGTCACCGGTGTCAACCTGCCTATGCTCATCGAGGCATATTCGCAGCGCTTTGACGCAAAGAACACTGCACATGCAATCGCAAAACATCTCGTGACTGAGGCTAAGGCTGGCGTGCGCGTCAAGCCCGAGTCTCTGGAGCCCGAGGAGAAGAAGCCGGCTGCGGCCGCTGCTGCTCCTGCAGGCGCCATTCCTCCGGGAACGGTCATCGGCGACGGGCACATCAAGATTGCCCACGTCCGTATCGACACCCGTCTGCTTCATGGTCAGGTGGCCACCACGTGGACCAAGCAGATCAACCCCAACCGCATCATCGTGGTTTCCGACGGCGTTGCTCACGACGAGCTCCGCAAGACCATGATCGAGCAGGCTGCCCCTCCGGGAGTCCATGCCAACGTCGTTCCCATCAAGAAGATGGCCGAGGTCGTCAAGGACACGCGCTTTGGTGACACCAAGGCCATGCTGCTCTTTGAGAACCCGCAGGATCTGCTCAAGGCCATCGAGGCCGGCGTCGACATCAAGGAAGTCAACATCGGTTCCATGGCTCACTCCAAGGGCAAGGTCGTCGTCACCAACGCCGTCGCTATGGGCGATGACGACGTTAAGACCCTCGAGGCCCTCAAGGCCAAGGGCGTCAAGTTCGAGGTCCGCAAGGTTCCTTCGGATGCCTCCGAGGATCTCGACGCCATGTTGAAGAAAGCTAAGGCCGAACTGGCCGCTCAAGCATAGTAAAGGAGGGTCCGATACATGTCTGCAATCACTATTCTGCTTGTTGCGATTGTCGCGTTGCTTGCCGGTATGGAAGGCATTCTGGATGAGTTCCAGTTCCATCAGCCGCTCGTGGCATGCACGCTTATCGGTCTCGTAACCGGTCACCTTCAGGAGGGCATCCTCCTGGGCGGTTCGCTCCAGATGATGGCCCTTGGCTGGGCTAACGTCGGCGCCGCCGTCGCGCCTGACGCCGCTCTGGCCTCGGTCGCTTCTTCGATCATCATGGTGCTCGCCCTCAACGGCGGCGCCACTGATTCGGCCAAGGCCGTTACCGCGGCCATCGCCGTCGCCGTTCCGCTGTCGGTCGCTGGTCTGTTCCTGACCATGATCTGCCGTACCATTGCTACCGCTATCGCTCACGCCATGGACGGTTGCGCCGAGAAGGGCGATTTCTCTGGCATCGAGCGCTGGCAGTACGCTGCCATCCTCATGCAGGGCCTTCGTATCGCCATCCCGGCAGTACTTCTGTGCATCATCCCGGCCGAGGCCGTTACCAACGCGCTTAACGCTATGCCCGACTGGCTGTCCGGCGGCATGGCTGTCGGCGGCGGCATGGTCGCTTCCGTCGGTTACGCCATGGTCATCAACATGATGGCCACCAAGGAGACCTGGCCGTTCTTCATTCTCGGCTTTGTCCTTGCTGCCATCCCTCAGCTCACGCTGATCGCCCTTGGCCTCATCGGCATCTCCCTTGCCCTCATCTACCTTGGCCTTAAGGATCTGGCCAAGCAGGGTGGCGGCATGGGCGGTGGCTCCGGCGACCCGCTCGGCGACATTCTGAACGATTACGAGTAGGAGGGGAGTGATACATATGGCAGAGAACAAGATTCAGCTCACCAAGGCTGACCGCAAGAAGGTTTGCTTCCGTCATCAGTTCCTTCAGGGCTCGTGGAACTACGAGCGTATGCAGAACGGCGGCTGGTGCTTCGCAATGATCCCTGCGATCAAGAAGCTCTACACCAGCAAGGATGACCAGATTGCCGCTCTTAAGCGCCACCTGGAGTTCTATAACACCCACCCCTATGTTTCCGCCCCCGTCATTGGCGTTACCCTCGCTCTCGAGGAGGAGCGCGCCAACGGTGCTCCGATTGACGACGTCGCCATTCAGGGCGTCAAGGTCGGTATGATGGGCCCGCTCGCCGGCGTCGGCGACCCCGCCTTCTGGTTCACCCTTCGCCCGATTCTGGGCGCTCTGGGCGCTTCCCTGGCCCTGTCCGGCAGCATCGCCGGTCCGCTGCTGTTCTTCTTCGCGTGGAACATCATCCGTTACGCCTTCCTGTGGTACACGCAGGAGTTTGGCTACAAGGTCGGCTCCTCCATCGCCAAGGACCTCTCCGGCGGTCTGATGGGCAAAGTCACCGAGGGTGCTTCCATCCTGGGTATGTTCATCATCGGCGCCCTGGTCGAGCGCTGGGTGTCCATCTCCTTCACCCCGGTCGTCTCCAAGGTCACGCAGTCTGCTGGCGCCTTTATCGACTGGGCTAACCTGCCCTCCGGTTCTGAGGGTGTCAAGGAAGCACTGACGATGTATAACTCCATCGGTGCTAACGCCCTTGATCAGGTGAAGGTCACCACGCTTCAGGCCAACCTCGATCAGCTCATCCCCGGCCTTGCCGCCGTGTGCCTGACCCTGCTGGTCTGCAAGCTCCTTAAGAAGAAGGTCAGCCCGATCGTCATCATCCTGGCTCTCTTCGCCATCGGCATCATCGGTCGCGTCTGCGGCTTCATGTAAGCACGTTTCGGCTTAAGACCGAGAATTGCTAGGCAAGGGCTTTTGAGCCATTGAAACGGACCGCACCCGGTGGGTACACTGGATGCGGTCCGATTGTTTTATTTGGAGGGCGAGGCGCGCATGGCGCAATCTCAGAACAGCACGGTCGATCTGGCAACGCCGGCAACCTGCCTGATGGGGCTTACCAGCCACGGTAACGTGATGGTGGGCAATAAGGCGTTCGAGTATTACAACGAGCGCAATCCCGAGGATTATATTCAAATCCCGTGGGACGAGGTCGACTATATTGCCGCCGAGGTTTTGCGTGGCACCAAGAAGATCACGCGTTTTGCCATCTTCACCAAGGACAACGGTCACTTTACGTTTTCGACGCGCGACGACAAAGAGACGTTGCGCGCGGTCCGCAAGTACGTTGACGAGGATAAGCTCGTGCGTTCGCCCGACTTTATCGATGTGACGGCCAAGGGCGCCAAGAGCATTCCCTCCGTTATCAAAAACCTCTTCCACAAAGGCAACTAGCTCCTCATAAGTTGCGGTGAAATAGTTCCTAAATACGGCTTTAGATGCTTCAGACAGGAACTATTCCACCGCAACTTCGAAGTCTAGTCATGCGACGTATTGCGATGCAGTAAATCTGCTACACTAGTACAACATGCCTCCGTAGCTCAGGGGATAGAGCACCGCTCTCCTAAAGCGGGTGTCGTGCGTTCGAATCGCACCGGGGGCACCAGAAGAAATTGCAGGTCAGACGGTATAAATCGTCTGACCTGCTTCTGTATAGATAGGGCTAAGTAGACGATAGAGGGGTGAAAAAGGGGTGAAAGAAAGTTCTATGATGAAAACAGCTCGCCTACATATTTCACTCCGATATTTCACCCAAATATTCGGTTTTCAACCATTTCCACAGCCTACGGGCTTATAAGAAGCCCTTCGGCCATGGAAAGCGTTGAAAACCTAGGGTGACGTTGCTGTGAGATGGGCGAGTTTCCAACAGTCCCCGGCGTCTTCGGGTTTCGCCTGGGACCCTGCGACACCGTGGACCGTCGAAAACTCGCCCTTCCGCTTGGAAGAGGGCTTTTACCCCTTAAAATTGTCCGAAAGTGACGACGACGCAGGAGGTCCGGTATGCCTGCCAGCAAGAAAGAGGCAAAGGAGTTCGTCAAACGGTGGAAGAAGCGCCTCGGTGCCATCCCCGCAGGCTCCAACAACGAGCAGCAGGATACGCAGAAGTTCTGGGTCGACCTGCTCATTAACGTCTTGGACATCCCGTCCAACACCATAGACAGCTTCGTCGACTTCGAGCGCAAGGTGAGAGGCCGTCGCATCGACGTATTCGTCTCCGACCACAACTTCCTCTGCGAGCAGAAGTCGTGGGGCATCAACCTCGACAAGCCTGAACCCAGGAACGGCGGCATGGAGACGCCGCTCCAGCAGGCCATGTGGTACGCGCGGCACCTGCCGTACTCCGAGCGCCCGCGCTGGGTGATGACGTGCAACTTCGGGACCTTCCGCCTTTACGACCTCGACAACGAGAGGCCAGAGGACACCGTGCAGGAGTTCTCCCTCGAAGAGCTCCCGGACAGTCTGTACCTGCTCTCATTCCTGACATCCAACGAGACGAGCCGCCTGCACAAGGAACAGCAGCTTTCAATCGAGGCCGGGGCTTACGTCTCCAGGCTCTATGATGCTCTCGCCAAGCAGTACCATCACATCGAGGAGAAGGACGAGCGGGCCCAGGAGGAGCAGCGCTCGCTCAACGTTCTCATCACCCGGATCATCTTCTTACTTTACGCCGAGGACGCCGACCTCTTGCAATCGCATCAGGCGTTCGGCAGGTACTGCGAGGGAGACCCCGCGAAGCTCCGTCACAAATTGGTCGATCTGTTCGAGACCATCGATACTCCCTTGGATCAGCGGGACGAGTACATGGACGAGGACCTTGCGGCCTTCCCCTACGTGAACGGTGGGCTGTTCGCCGACTCCTCCATCATCGTCCCGCAGATGACCCCGGAGATCCTCGAGGCCATCACCGACGCCTCCCAGGACTTCGACTGGCGCGAGATCTCGGGCGTCATCTTCGGCGGCGTGTTCGAGGGGACTCTGAATCCCGAGACGCGCCATGCCGGGGGCATGCACTACACGAGCGTTGAGAACATCGAGCGCTGCCTGAAGCCGCTGTTCCTCGACGAGTTGTGGGACGAACTGCACGAGGCCGAGGGTGAGAGGACGGCGGCGAAGCGCAAACAGGCCCTGGCGAGGCTACACGACAAGGTTGCCTCCATTACCATCGGCGACCCGGCGTGCGGCTCGGGCAACTTCCTCACCGAGGCGTACCGGCAGCTGCGCACCATCGAGAATCGAATCATCGAGGACGAGCTCAGCGAGGAGACCGGCAACGCGGGACAGACGTCCCTCGTCGTTGCGCAGGACAGTCCCGTCCGCGTCTCCCTGGACCAGCTGTACGGCATCGAGATAAACGACTTCGCCGTTTCGGTCGCCAAGACCGCCCTGTGGATCACCGAGGAGCAGATGCTTCGTAAAACGCAGGAGATATACGTCGGCTATGACTTCGATTTCCTTCCGCTCAGGAGCCTCAGCAACCTCCATGAGGGCAACGCCCTCAGGACCGATTGGTCCGAGGTGTTCCCCGATGACCTTACTTATCTTGTAGGCAACCCGCCATTCCTGGGTGCTCGCAACCAGTCCAAGGAGCAGAAGGCAGAGCTTCTTGAGGTCTTCGACGGAGCGAAGAACGCGGGCAACATCGACTACTGCGGGGCCTGGTATATGAAGGCCGCGAGGTTCACGCAGGGAAAGCGTACGCGCTGCGCCCTGGTCTCTACCAACTCGATATGTCAGGGCGAGCAGGTTGCCAACCTCTGGAAACCCCTGCACGACCTGGGTATCCACATCGACTTCGCACACAACACCTTCCGCTGGGACAACGAGGCGGCGGACAAGGCACACGTGTTCTGCGTCATCGTCGGGTTCTCCCGCGAAGCGGGGAACAAGACGCTCTTCTATCATGCGACGCCCGATTCTGACGAAGACCGGATTGCCGTTCCTCGGCTCAACGCCTATCTGAAGAACGCGCCCGACGCTTTCATCTGGAACAGAAGCAAGCCTTTGTCGGACGTGCCCGCTATCGGTATCGGCTCTCAACCGATTGATGGCGGCAACTATCTGTTCACACCGGAGGAGAAGGCGGCGTTCCTTTCGAAAGAGCCCGCGGCTGAGAAGTACTTTCATAAATGGCTTGGATCGCAGGAGTTCATACGGGGTATTGAGAGATGGTGCCTGTGGTTGGGGGAGGCTTCGTGGGCCGATCTCAAGGGCCTTCCTTGTTGTAGGGAGAGAATCGAGAACGTTAGAAACTACCGCCTGAGTAGCTCGAGGAAGCAGACCTTGAAAGCAGCCGAGAGGCCGAACCATTTCGGTACTGAAATCATTCCTAATTCGACTGCCATCATTGTCCCCAAAGTCTCGTCAGAGCGTAGAAGGTATATCCCTATGGGGTTTGTCGGATCTGAGACGTTGTGCAGTGACTTGGTGTTTCTAATACCCAATGCGACGCTCTATCACTTTGGCGTCCTTCAGTCACAGCTCCACAACGCATGGATGCGCACGGTCGCGGGGCGGCTCAAATCCGATTACCGCTATTCCGGCGGAATCGTCTACAACAACTTCGTCTGGCCCGAGCCCAGTGAAGAGCAAAGGAACGAGGTTGAACGCTGCGCCCAGGCCGTGCTCGACGCCCGAGACGTCCAGGAGGGTGCGACGCTTGCGGACATGTACGATCCCAAGAACGAGACGTTCTTCCCCGAGCTGATTTCCGCGCATAAGGCGCTCGACGCTGCTGTTGAAGCTGCCTATGGCGTCGACTTCGGCGGGGACGAGGAGAAGATCGTCGCCCATCTCTTCAACCTCTACGCCGAGAAAGTTGGTGAACTATAGTGCCCAACTCTATCTACAATCCCATATCGCTGGAGGTCGGTAACATCCTGAAGGATGTTCAGACGGGCAAGATTGGCCTGCCTGATCTGCAACGGCCTTTCGTGTGGGGCAATGAAAAGGTTCGCGATCTGCTTGATTCCATGCTTCGCGGATACCCTATCGGCTATGTGATGCTGTGGGACTCTCCGAGCGACGACGCGGGCAAGAGGTCTGCCATAGGCTCGAACCAAAAGACATATGCCGTCCCCAAGTCCCTTGTCATCGACGGACAGCAGAGGCTCACCGCTCTCCTGAGCTCGCTGTACGGCGTGCCCGTGCGAGATAAGAACTTCAGGGAACGTACGGTGAGGATCGCCTACGACCCCATCGCGCGCGCATTCAAGAATGCCGACGCCTCGACTGAGAGGGACGCGCGTTACGTGCCAGATGTGTCCGAGGCCTTCGCGGCGAACCACGATAACAAACTGAGCGCTTATCGCAGGGCGTTCATAAAGCGCCTTAACGAGGCAAATGCCAAGAAGGGTGAACCGGAACTCGACGATGACGGCGAGGACGCCGTCGAGAACGGGCTCAACGCATTGCTCGGGCTTGAGCGCTATCTTCTGCCGACGTTGGAGATTTCCGAATCGGCTGACGAGGAGACCGTATCGGACATCTTCGTGCGCGTGAACTCGCAGGGACAGGCACTTAAGCAGGATGACTTCATCATGACCTTGCTTTCCGTCTATGAACCCGCCATGAGGGAGCGTATCGAGGGATTCTGCGCCATGAGCTATGCGCCTGCAAAGGGCACCTCGTACAACCCGCTCATGACTCTCTCGCCGACGCACATCATCCGCGCGACGGTGGGCGTGGGATTCAAGAGGGGTCGCCTGCGTTACGCCTACCAGATTCTTCGTGGAAGAGATCTCAAGACAAAGGAAACAACGCCCGAGACGCGGGCCGAGAACTTTGCCACGTTCGGCCGCGCCCTCGATCTCGTGCTCGACTTGAACAACTGGCATGCCTTCATCAACACGCTGGCGGAGGCGGGCTATGTCTGTTCTGACCAGGTGGGGTCGGGCAATGCGCTCATGTTCTGTTATGCGTTTTACCTTATCGGGCGCTACGAGTTCGGTATGGAGCCGTTGGCTGTGCGCAGGCTCGTGCGACGCTGGTATTTCGCCGCAGCCATAACGGGGCTCTATGTGGGGTCCTTCGAATCCGAATTCGAGCAGCAGCTTAACGACGTCTCGCGCCTTGAGACAGCCGATGAGTTCCGGGCGTACTTCGACCGTAGGCTCGCCGCCATCATGACGGACGATTATTTCTCCATCACGCTGCCCAGCTCCCTCGACGCAAACGAGGCGACGGGTCCGACCTGGTGGGGCTTCGTCGCGGCCCAGGTCGTGCTCGGTGCCAAGGCGCTGTTCAGCACGGCCCCTCTTTCTCAACTGCTGCTTACCGGCTCGTCGGGTTCCAAGAAGGCCCTGGACAAGCACCATCTGTTCCCAGATAACTACCTGAAGGCCAAGGGCTACCTTTCGCAGCGTAGCAACCGAGGCAACTTCACCCTCGTTGACTACCAGAACAACATCTACATCTCGGATGACGCCCCGAACGAGTACGTTCGTAGGTATCGCGACGCGCTGGGGGAGGACGAGTATCGCCGCAACTGCGAGGAGCATGCCCTGCCCGTTGGGTTCGAGAACCTCGATTACGAGGAGTTCCTAGGCAAGCGAAGGCAGCTTATGGGCGAGCTGGTGAAGGGGGCGTACGAGCGGCTTTAGGTCTCCGTCGTGAATCGGGGAGAGGCTACTTGCCGACTCCTCCCCGACGCGCAGGCCGAGAAGGCCGAGGCGTGGCAATCGGCCTTGCGGCCGACGGGTCCCGCTTATGGGCGGGACCCCCGCGACGCACGGCGTCGCTCTCGCTGCGGCTCCCTGGCAACGCTCCCCAGGGTCGCGTTTCGTCCGCCTCCGCTCACGCCGGCCCAGCCCGCCGAACGGCTGCGCTCGATGGCTTCCAGAAGTCGCCATCGCTCCGCCGTGGTCGCCGGGCTGGGCCTCTCGCGCCGGGTCGCCGAGCGCCGCCGTACGACGCTCCCCATGGGTCGCGTCTCCTCGGCGTCGGCTCAACCGGCGCTCACCTGCCCGGGCTCGCGTTGCCTTGGGCAACCGGCTCGCTCCGTGCAGGCAAGATATGGATTCCGTTGCACGGAATCATCTTGCCCGCCTGCGGCGGGGCGGCGAACCGCTCCGAGGTCGCTCTCGCCGAAGGGCTAAAAGAAAAGGCCGGGACGCCTGTTGCGTCCCGGCCCCAAGAGCTCAGTCGTCGCGCCCGTTCTGATTCTCCAGCGCCTTTCTCTCAAGCTCCCAGAACGCCCGCATCGCCGTCGCTATCCCGCGCAGCGTGAAGCGGACGGTGATGCCGGTCGAGCGGTCGACGGCAAAGCCGAGCCTTCCGCCGTTGACCTTCCTCATGCCCCCGAGAGACTTCGAGGGGAAGCGGTACTGGAGGCTCCCGCCTTTCGACCTGGCGAGCTCGATGCCGTCCCGCTTGAGCCGCCGCTCAAGCTCGCCTATCCGGTCAGGGCAGTCGCGCATGCGCCCGACCTCCTCGATCCGGCGGGCGACCGCGACGCGGACGCGGGCGTTCTCCGAGCGCTCGGCCTGCCCCTTTCGGGCCATGTCGCGCTCGGCCCTGCCGGGTTGCCTCGCGTGGACGCGCGAGTTGGCCTTGCCACGCTCAAGCTGTCTGAGGCCGTATCGCTCGTCCAGGGTACGAACGGTCTTCACCCGCGCCTTTGCCGCCTTTCGCGCGGGGCCCTCGTCGAGCCTTCGCCCGGTCTCAAGGTCGCTGCGGTTGATGCCAAGGTGCACGGCATAGCGGTCTGTGGCGTCGGTGCGGCAGCGCTCGCGGTGCAGCACCATCACGACTTCCTGGTTGGGGTAGCGCTCGGCCGCGTACTCCCTCGCGTAGCGCATGCACATCTCCGGCGTCATCTTCCCGCCGTTGAGGTCGCACTCGTCGGGGAGGAACCCGAGTATCTGGTGCTGCATGTAGGTGCACCTGGCACCGGCCTTGCCGGGCCTGTCGTGGCCCATGGCCGCCCTCGTGTCCGCCATCTCCTGAAACCAGCGGTCTTCGTCGATGATGTTCTGCGTGCCGTGGGCGAGCGCCTTTTCGCGGTCCCATGAAAGGTAGTCCCTGATCCGTGCGAGGTGCCTCTCGCTGCATACGCTCGTCTGCTTTATCGCCGTCATGGCCACCTCCTAGTCGAGGGAGAGCCCGCTGAACTTGCTGCTCGGCTCGTCCTCATCATTCTTCTCCGGCTCGGGCCATTCGGGGCACCAGGTTGGGACCTTCTCGCGCATCTTTCCGATTGCGGACTCGTCGAGGCTTTTCTGGTAGGAGCGTCGCCTTTCCGCTTCGTGCTCGGGGGTTCCGAGGTTGAAGTGCTCCTTCGTTGGCGTGTTGGTGCAGTCCGTGACGGGGGAGCGGAAGACCCCGGCTCGGCACGCGGGCATCCCGTTGTCTGCGTGCTTCACGACGATGATCCCGTCCCGGTCCGGGGCCATGCCGCGCCAGTCCCAGGGGTGTATGACGTCGTCGGCGCTCTCGCTGTAGGACGTCGAAGATGACGTGCCCGACGCGGACCTGCCGTTGCTCGTGCCCTGCGTGTGGCGCGTGGTCTTGCCGATGAGCTCGGTGAAATACCGTCGGTCCTCCTCCTCGGCGAGCTTCATCGCAATCTTGACCCCGCAGTTCGCGAGGATCTTCCTGCGGCCGTCTCTCTCGCCATACTTATTGAGCTGGGATACGTCTTGTGTCGCGCCGACCCAGAACGTGCCGAAGCTGCGCGCCAGACTGAGGAGGGCGGGCAGGCACTCGACGCGGGGGAGGTTGCCCCACTCGTCGCCGAGTATCTGCACGGGACGGGGGAGCCTGCCGCCGTTCACGTCCGCGACCGCCTGGACCGAAGCCCAGAGCTGCGAGAGGAATATCGCCGCGATGCAGTTGTAGGGGGAGCCCTCGTCGAGCACGTGGAGGAATACGGCGCTCTTGGTTTCGAGGACCGAGCGCGGGTCGATATCGGAACCCGACGTCATCCATGCGATCGGCGCGGACGAGAACGGGCGGAGCGCCACCTTGAGCGTCGAGAGGATGCTCCTGAGCTCGTTGCCGCCCGAGGAGACGAACTGCGACGCCCTGCCCTTGGCGGGGTGGCCGCTCGGCAGAGCGCGGAAGACGGCCTTCAGGGGCTCGGACGGGTCGTCTCCCTCGGCCTCGGTGCCACGGTCCAGGACCTCGCAGACGGTCGCGAGGTGCTTTGATTCCTCGGGACACTCGTCGGACATGGAGACCAGCAGGACCAGGGCCGAGAGCAGGCCCCTGGCCGAGGCGGTCCAGTGCGAGCCCTTGCCCTTCTCGTCATCCTGCACCACGAGCTCCGCGATGGCGTCCGCCGCCTGCTCGGCCTCCTGGTCGCGCCCCTCGGCATGGAGGTCGAGAACCTGCTTGAGCGGGTTGAACCTCTGGCCGCGATAGGGGTGCTGCGTATCGAGCAGGAGGACGCGGTAGCCACGACGGGCAAGCTCATCGCCCGTGAGCTCTACGAGTTCGTTCTTCACGTCGGAGACGACGAGGGTCGCGGGCTCGGAGCCGTTGGAGGCGTCGCCGTAGCTGAGCAGGTCGATTGAGGGGAGGTAGAGGAAGCGTGACTTACCTGACCCAGTGGCCCCTGATACGAAAATCATCTTCTTCGGCTCGTAGAGATAGCAGGGCTTACCGCGATATTTGGTGAAACCGTAGACGAACCCGCGCGACGATGGGATCGTCGAGCCGTCCCAGGTCACGGACCCCTTCACGACCTCGCGACCTGTCTTGACGTGGGCGTCGCCGAGCACGCCGCCGTCCTCGGCCCTCGCGTTGAGGGCGGTCGAGTAGGCGATGAGAGCGCAGATGCAAAAGGCGAGGAGGAAGGTCAGTAGGGTTCCGAGCGGGCAAGCAGTGAACGCACCCGTGAGCCACCAGCCGAGGACGGTATCCACGCCGAACGACGATGGAATCGCAGCCGCGCCTAACGGTGTCCCGGCGACGAAATCGTCGACGGGGACGGCGAGGACGGGGCATGCGAGGATCGCTAGGAGAAGAGATGATATGAGCGCTGTGGGCATCTTGGTTTTCATGATCATTCTCGATTCTTGGAGATGAGGTTCGATAGCTGCGAGGCCGTGCTCGATACCAGACGGACGGCCTCCGCGAGCTGTTGGGCCGTCTGCGTATCCACGCCATAGGCGTTTGCGGTGAGAACGGCCTGGTTGAGGTTTCCGCCCTGCTTCTTCATCTGATGAAGAAGCTGCCGCAGCGTCGCCTCGTCGGCGATCCTGACGGGCTTCTCACCGATGAGGAGGGCGGCTTCGCGCATGAACGTCGATGGGGCCATACCAAAAGAGGAGGAGCGCACCGTGATGGCGGCACGCTCCTCCTCGGTCATGCGGACGTTTATATGCGCGGTCTTGGCTTTGCCACGCATGGGCTAGCCCCTGTCGTGGAAGGTGGCGCGCGCACCGTCGAAGTCGAGTCGGGACTCGCCCAGCGTGCCGTAGCGGTTCTTGAGGGCGACGAGCTTGAGGGGCGTGCCGGTTGCGGGAGACTCGTAGGGCCACTCGGGCTTGTCATTGTCATCGGCGAGGTAGAGCACCGAGTCAAAGCCGTACTCGACAGCGGAGGAACCACCGAACATGGCGAGGTTGGGCCTGGCCGACTTCCCGGAATCGTAGGACTTGCGAGTGGTCGAGCTCAGTGCGATGACGGGAGAGCCATAGAGGTTCGAGACTTCGCGGAGGCCCTTCACGCATGCTGTGATAGCCAATCGCTCGTCGATGAACTGCTGGTCCGCCGTGACGCCGCAGGCGAGGAGCTGGAGGTAGTCAATGAAGACGATGGGGACCTCGCCGCGCTCGCGTGTTACCAGCCCGACGAGGTTGGAGAGCTCCGCGGTGTTGAGCGGGCCGGTGATGCAGAGATTGGGGGCGATCTGGGTGCGATATTTGTCGAGTGCAGCCTCGAAAGTCGCGTGCTTAGGGTGATTCTGGGTCGCGCAGCTGGAGACCTCGGACAACGCGACTTTGCCGTCGCTGAGACGCGCCAGGCTCTTCTCGATCAGTTTGTGCGCGGGAAGCTCGGCGGAAACGTAGATTACCGGGTGCCCGTCTGCCGCGAGCTTGTCGGCCTCCTGGATTGCCAGTGTTGTCTTGCCCTTGCCCGGGGCGGTCCCGATTGCGTAGTTGAGCCCGGGGTAGACGCCGCCGAGGATGCTGTTGAGTGCGTTGAGCCCGAAGGAGGCGATGGGCTTGTCTTCCTGAAGGGCGTGGACGTGCTCGTCGAGCACATCCAGCTCGAAGACGAGGGGATTGGCGTTCGGGCGCTGCATTACTCGCTCGCCCCCTCTGCCAGCTTGTGGAAGTAGTCGAACAGGTCCTCTTCCATGACGAAGTACTGGTTGGCGATTCTAAAGCAGTGGTGGGTGGACTTCATGAGCTTGATGGCGCTGGATTGTCCGATGCCGGTGAGGATCTGAACGTCCAGGCGGCTCATGATGCGCTTGGTGCCGACATGGCGCAGGTTGATGCCTGCGGAGATGGCGTCGGTCTTGGGGTCATCTGCAAGATGCATGATAAACTCCTTTAGTAGGGCGCTCGGCTCCTCTTCGATGTTTGGCGACAGTGAGAGGAGTCGGGTGCTTGTTTGTAAAATGGTCTTATCGACTAATTAGCCCCTTTCTTCTCGTATTCGTCGATAAGGTGCAGAAGGCTGATTCGAGCTTCTGCGGGCTCGCTGTATCCCTTGCGGGATGATCTGCCGATGTTGGCGAAATCGAGCAGAGCACGGTAAGTGCAGGAATAGCCCTTGATGTGCTCCCATGCGTTGAGAATGTATGAGACCAAAGGTGTAATGGCGAGCAACGCTGTAGGGTCTTGCAGGGTAGTTTCGAGTTCACGGCCGGTCTTAGCCTGGATACGTGCGTCGAGGTTGCACTCGGGCATCTTTGCAGCCTCTTCCATAATGAGGCAAATGCTGTCCCAGTTAGTGCGGAGATGATGAACGCGCTCGCTCGTGGTGTCGATGCAGATCCTTGCTTCATGACAGTAGTCAAAAAAGCCTTTGATGACGTCGCGGCAATCATTTTCTGGCTGGATTGCGCTCCAGTCCTCGAACATGCCCTCGAAGGCGTCGAGACAGCTCCCATCCTCAGCATAGATGAGCTGCGCGGCCCACCTGCCTAGATCCGAGCTCGTCAGCTGCTCCATGGGAAGCTTCGCTAGGAGCGCAGACGGGGTGAGACCCCTTGCCGCGGCGAGGTCGGCGCTGGAGCGCTTGAAGAGTACCTGCTCATCCTTTGAGTTGAATAGGATCGTCGAACGCAGCTTGCTGCTTGCAGTGGTAAGTGCCATTGATAACCTCCTCTCTGTTTGGCCTTATTTGCAGTATACATCTGGTGACACAATTATGAGAGTATTAATTTTCATTACCTTCAGATAATTTTTCGAAGACTTCGGCAGCGTTGCGGTCGTTGGCTCTGATTGCGTGGGTGTAGAAATTGGCCGTCGTACTCGCTGATGCGTGTCCCATCCGCGCCTGAACGGTCTTCAAATCGACGTTGTTTGCGACGAGCGCCGTCGCTGCCGTGTGTCTCAGTCCGTGGGGGACGAGACCCGAGTATCCGGTGCCGCGTGTGTGCAGCTTGCCGTTGCGCTCGAACTGGCTTGTCACGTTGGCGTACTCGCCATAGCCGTTGTCGACGCAGAAGTCCCTGAACCAGCGTGAATAGTTGTGTCCATCGGGTCGGGTGATACTGACGTGAAGGTTGCCGTTTTCGTCCCTATGCGGGCTGAGGGCGTGAACGATGGGGTCAGAGTTTCTCTGTCTTAGCCCGCGTTGCTCGAATAGGTTGCGCTGCCGCATCTTCCAGTCGTTTAGATACGCGGCTAGCGAAGAGTCTATAGACAGGATCCGCCTGCTCATTTCCGATTTGGGTGCCCTGAGCGTTTTGTCATTGGTGTACTGGTGGACGATTCTGATTTCCATCGCCTCGGGGTCGTAGTCTTCCCAACAGAGTCCCAGGGCCTCGCCTTTTCTGAGTCCTAGGTGGAATATGAGCATGGTGCAGACGGTCATCGGCCCCATGGGTTCGGATAGCAGGCATTTGGTGAATCGGGGCAGTTCGTCGGGTGGGAGGAAGTTGCGCACTCTAAGGTCTGGCTTTGGGAGTTTGACGCTGATGCATGGGTTGCGCTCGATTAGCTCATTCTCCAGTGCGTCCTGCATGACCTGTTTGAGCTTGACGTGGATCCGACGAATCTCGGCCTCTGTGAATCTTCCGGTTGAGATTGCTTCGGCATACGCCCGTTTGATCTCGTCGGGTCTCAGCGCACCGAGGGGCATGTCGCCGAACAGCTCGCGTATATGGCGCACGTCATATTCCTCTCTTTGGAAAGAAAGAGGGGAGCCGAAGGAGCTTTCTCGGAGCCGATGGAAATCCTCGGCGTATCCGGAAACAGTGGTCGGCATGTCGCCAGCCGGTTCATAGGTCTCCAGCTCCTTCCGGTAGGCATCGAGCGCATTCGCAACCTCACCGGGCCAGTTCTTCGGGTTTTTGCTCTTGCAATGGATGGTTCTCTTGGGTGTCTTTAGGTATCTGACTCGTTTCCCGTTCTTGCCGGATTCGGGGTCGCGACCGAGAGAGAAGTAGATGCGGAAGGAACCGGGTTTTCCCTTGATCGGTTCGGAAGTGCCTTTGGCTGTGGGTTTGATTCTGGTTTCCATGGGTCTCCAGGGGTGGTGCGTTGGGTTAGCCTCGGGGGCGGGGCTTTGAGGGCCTCGCCCCCGAGGCTAACCCAAAAATTTCACCCCTGCAAGTCAAAATGAAGGGGTAAAGGGGTGTAAAAAGGGTGAAATAGAAAACTAATCAAGAAGAGCAAAAACGGCAGAATAGCTAAATTACCTGCGGAAACAGAGATATTGATGAAAATGAAAAACCGCAGGTAGGGTAATAGCTCATGACCTCCTAAAGCGGGTGTCGACGGTTCGAATCCGCCCGGGGGCACCATTTGCATTTTGTACGAACCCGCTGGATGTCAAGTCTGGCGGGTTCGTTGTTTTCCACGTCGTAGTTCAGCGTCACTATGCACTCTTCGTCGCTCACGCTCGCCTGGTATACGAACGCCTTCAATAGAGTCGCGTCGTCCAGGGCGGAGCCGCATTGCAGGAAGTCGGCCAGCCGCTCGGGGTCTATCTGATCGTCCCTGATCGCCTCAAGGTCGAGCTTGGCGCGGTCGCGCTGATGCTCAAGCTCCGCTATGCGCTCCTTCGCGCCCGGGGCGATTATGCCCTGTTCGATGGCGTTCAGGATGTTCTTCAGGCCGCGCTCGGCGGCCGAGAGCGATTGGGCGGCCTGCTTGCGCCTCGCCGCCACCTCTGCCCCGTCCGAGCTTTCCGCCACCATGCGGGCTATCCTCAAGGCCTCCTCGCGGTCTTGCAGAAGAGCCCGCAGCGCCTTGACGATCTCGCCCTCAAGCTCCTCGCGCCTGACGGGCTTAACGCATCCGTCGTGGCAGCGGTAGTACTCGTACTTGCGGTTGCCGCGCCCGCGCCCGCTCACGCCTTGCAGGTTGCGCCCGCAGCCCGCGCAGATCGCCTTGCCAGAAAGGGCGAAGTCGCCCCAGCTCTCCGCGCTGCGCTCCTTGGCCGCGCGTATGCCCTGTGCCTCCATGAACGTCACCTCGTCGATGATCGCGGGCATGCCGCCCTCTTTGACAACGCCGCCCCACTCGTAGCGCCCCGTGTACTTCCGGTTCTTCACCATCCGCTCGACCATCGAGTAGCCGCACGGGTTTCCCTGCGAGGTCTTGACCCCGCGTGCCGCGAAGTCGCGAGCTATCGAGTTGGTGGTCTCCTTTGCTATGCGCCGCTTGAACGCCTCGCGCACGAAAGCGGCCTCGTCCTCGTCGATCACGTACTCGTCGGCCTCGTTGCTGGCGTAGCCGAACACGCGCACGCCGTTGGTCTTGCACTTGAGCGCGTTGCCCTCCATGCCGCGCCTCGTGCGGATCGCGGTCTTCTTCGACTCGCATGCTGCAAGGCCCTCAAGCAGCTTCTCGTAAATGATGCCCTCGGGCGAATCTGGTATCTGCTCAAGCGCCGAGACGAGCTTCACGCCGTGCTGGGCAAGCTCGCGCTTGTATATGGGCGCGTCGTACTCTCCACGGCTGAAGCGATCCATCATGTACACAAGCACTATGTCGCTCTCGCCGGCGTTCGCGACCATGCGCTGGAACTCGGGGCGGTCGTCGGTGCGCCCGCTTATGGCGTAGTCGCAGTACTCCGCCACGATGGCGTACTTCTCGCGCTGGCACCACTGGCGGCAGATGCGCAGCTGGTCGTCGATAGAGGCCTCGCGCTGCTTGTTGCATGAAAAGCGGGCGTATATCACCGCAGTTTTTGGCATAATTGGAAACGGCCTCCTTTCAGAGGTTCTTTAGGAAAGCCCCGCGGGCAGCGTTGCAGCGCTATGACCCCGTGGGGCTTCTTCTTTCCCTAACGGTAGAGCACGGTGAAGCAGTACATCATCGTGTCGTCGTTCCCAGTGTTGGCGCAAGTCGCCATCTTCACGTCGACTACCTGGCATCCGGCCTCTTGGACTCGCGCCAAGGCACCGTCCAAGCGTTCCGTTACCTTTTTCTCGAATTGCGTTGCAGTCGACAACGTGAACCGTCCGTTGACCTGGAACACGAGCGCGTGCAGCTTTCCGTCGTTGACGATGAAGTCCTCCGCGTCGCTCGCCATCTTTTTGGCCGCGCTTTTGTTGAACATTCCCATAGTTAGTCCTTTCCCTCGCGCTTGCTCTCGACCTCGTGCCAATACCACGTTCCCAGCAATTCATCGACAGAGCATCCGTAGAACTTGGCAAGCTTTATAAGCTTCGATCCATTGATCTCGCGCTGGCCGCTTTCCATCATCGAGTAAGCCGGTACGCCGATACCAAGCACTTCAGCCACTTCAGGCTGTTTCTTGCCATATTTAAGCCGCGTTTCTTTAAGACGTGTGCCCACCGTGTCCTCCTTACTCCATGTGCATATTGTACAAAAAACTTTACAGATAGTGAATTATCTGCTTGCAAAAAGTCTCATGTTTTTCTATATTCACTAATTGTGAAGTTCACAGATAGTGAAGTGGAGGTGCAAATGAACCCGATCGCAAGTGAACGCGTCCGCATTGGCCTTAGCCAGGAAGGGCTTGCAAGCAAGCTTGACCTGAAGAGCCGAGCGACTATCGCCGCATATGAGAGCGGCGGTGAAATCCCCAGCTCAAAGCTTATTGCCATGACGCGCCTATTCCACTGCTCGGCAGATTATCTGCTCGGGCTTACGGAGAACAGGACGGTGGCGTAATGCCAGACGATTCAAAGCGACACCAAGGAGAGAAGCCCAAAACTGCCCGCGAAGTCGCTTTCGACACCATGTGTTCAACGATCAAGCAGGCGTACCGCGAATGGGAGAAAGGAGAGAAGAAGACGGCATGAGGCAATGGTCTACACGTGAACTTCGTTACCTCGAAGAGCACGCAGGCGAAGGTGCGGCGGCTATTGCCAAGGCCCTGGGGCGATCGGTTGATTCGGTCGAGTGGCAGGCGCGGAAGTGCGGCATCTCGCTGCGCAAGCGCAGGCAGTGCCCCCATTGCGGGCAGTGGACGTTTCGACCGCTCAACCGCATCAACGGCTGGTGCATCGAGTGCACGAAGGAGCTTCACATGGCAGACCTGGCCGAGCAAGCGGAGGCCATGAAGGAAGAGGCCTCAAGGGAGATCAGGAACAACCGCACGCGCCAATGCTTTTACAGCGCGAAAAGCCGGGCCAAGAAAAAGAAAAATAGCCACGGAAAAAGCCACGGTTAGCCTGACCTGCGAAAACACCGAAAGGAGAACGGAAATGCACACAAAAAAGAAAGCGAGCGCCCCCAGCTTCCACACATCGGGCACCCGCCAAAACGCGGTCTCTTACGAGACTGCATCCATCATACCATTCGAGGGCAAGCGCCCGACGGCGCAGGAGCAGCTTGAGCGCTCCCAGTTCAGGGCGGGCGTCATGGTCGGCTTCCTCACGGCCCTCATGATCTTCCTCGCCGTGCTCTGGCTCTGGGTCATCCCCACGATGGACCAGGCCGTTGCCGACGCCCAGCGAGCCGTGGGCAGCATGGCGGTGCTCAATGCGTAACGACGAGAGATACCGCCCCAAACCCCAGAGCAACCAGCTTGAGATCTTCGGCCTGGGCATGGCTGGCGAGCAGGACGTTGCCGAGGCCAAGAAGTGGATCGAGGCCAACCCCGAGGCGTGGCAGTTCATGCTCGACAACGCCCGCCGCCTCAAGGAGAAGGGCTACGTGTCGATCAACTACCTGGTGAACATGGTGCGCAACGAGCTGCACGTTGGCTGCAAGAACGGCATAGCCCCCGCCCTTGCCCGAATCATGGAGGCGCGATACCCGGAGCTGCGCGGAGCCTTCAACAAGCACCGCAGCCAATCTGACGGGTTTTCCGAATGAGCTGGCGACGAACCCTTGCGGCCACGGCGCACATCACCATGCACCCCGCCCAGCTTGTCGGAAAGCAGCGCCCCATGACCGACTACCGCAACCACCGCACCTACACGCCGACCAAGACGCTCAAGGCCGAGAAGGCCATCAAGGACGCGTTCCGCGCGGCATACGGCGAGACATTCGCCGACCACGACGGCCCGGTCGTGATGCGGATCTCGACCACCCGACCGCTCGCGAAGAGCAACCCCAAGTACTGGGAGGGCCGCGCCGACCTCGGCAAGCCCGACTGGGACAACCTGGGCAAGCTCGCCTGCGACGCGCTCAACGGGATCGCCTTCAAGGACGATTCGCAAGTCGATACGGGAGCCGTCACCAAGCGGCCAAGAAGCCCATACGGCACCAAACCACGCATAGACATCTACATCGAGTACTTCGTCGAGGAGTACGTGAAGGAGAAGAAATGAACGCCAAATACTTCGAAGAGAACGGCTTTGAGGACTTCCACGGGACCAAGTTCCACAAAGCAGTGCTCGACCACGCCGCCTGCATCGCGAACAACCTCATGTTCGACGCCACGCATCCTGACAACAACGACGGCGAGACGGCGGCAAACGCCTACCACGTGATGATCGCGCTTTGCGAGGCCGGGCTTTCCAGGATCGACGAGAAGTGCGTCGCCAAGAGCCGCGAGTTCATCGCCGACAAGATCAAGCCCGTCAGCGAGGAAGAGCGCGAGTTCGGTCGCGCGTTCCTTGCCGCCGTTCTCGGCATCAAATAGGAGGTAACGACATGATCAACGAAGCCACCATCCAGGCGCAGTTCAAGCAGGCCACCGTGAAGGGCAGCGTTGCGACCCTGCAATTCGAGATCCTGACCGACAACGCCGACGCCTTCCGCATCATCAAGCAGAGCGGCAAGACGGTTTTGCTCACCGTGGCTGAGCAGCAGCAGGCCATGGACTTCGACGACGAGACGGGCGAGATCTATGGCTAAGGAAACCGAACCGCAGCAGGTCGAGGCAGAGGTCATCGAGGCCGAGGCCACCACGCTTGAGGTCACCTACACCGAGGCCACTATCGCTTCGAACATGGACGCGTTGGAGGCCCACGTGAAGAAGGTCGTGGCCGACTACGAGGGCGCCACCTACGACCTCACGAGCGCCCAGGCCATCAAGGAGGCCAAGCACGACCGCAGCTACCTCAACGGCATCAAGAAGGAGATAGACGAACGCCGCAAGGCCGTGAAGCGCGAGTACAACAAGCCGCTCGACGCATTCGAGAGGCGCTGCAAGCAGATCACGGCCATCATCGACGAATCAACCGACGCCATCAAGGCGCAGCTTGACGAGGCCGAGCAGACGCGCAAGGACGCGCTCTACTCGCGCCTACAGCAGCACTACGAGGAGTTCGCGGGGCTGCTCGCGCCGGTCGTCCCCTACGAGCGCCTGCATGAGCCGCAGTGGCTCAACAAGACCTTCGGCGAGATCAAGGCGCAGCAGGCGCTTGAGGCCAAGGTGTCCGACGTGGCCAGAGACTGGGAAACGCTCAAGGCCCAGCAGGAGGCGATGCCGCACTACGCCGACGCGGAGCGCGAGTTCTTCCGCACGCTCGACCTCGGAGCCGCCTTGAACGCGGCGCGTCTGGCCGACGAGGAAGACCAGCGAATCGCCGAGCTGAAGGCGGCCATGGCACCCGAGCCTGAGCCGGAGCCTGAACCTGAACCAGAGCCTGAGCCAGAGCCGATCGCAGCGCCCGAGCCTGAGCCGATGCCCGCGCCAGTGCCAATGCCCGCACCAATGCCGGCACCGGTCGCGGAGCCTTTGGAGGCGTGGACGGTCGAGGTGCCGAGCGCCACGCGATCGCAGATGCAGGCGCTCGCATCCCTGCTCAAGGCGCAGGGAATCACCGGAAGCATCCGCCGGGGCACGCCAGCCCAGGTGGCAGCGAGGATGGAGTAGACGATGGCAGAAGACAAGCACATGACGCTGGCCGAGGCCGTGGCCCAGGTGCAGCGATCCGTGGTGGTGCCCAAGGCACGCTACAACGCCCACGGCAACTTCTACTACCGCAGCATGGAGGACATCGTTGCGGCGCTCAAGGAGCCGTGCAAGGCGGCGGGAATCGCCTTCACGCTCAACGACTCGATCGAGCAGATCGGCGAGCGCTACTACGTCAAGGCCACGTGCCGCCTGTTCTTCGAGGACGGCCACGGCGAGCCTTTGGAGATCGATGCGTACGCCCGCGAGCCTTTGAGCCAGAAGGGCATGAACGAGGCGCAGGTCACGGGCAGCGCATCGAGCTATGCCCGCAAGTACGCGCTCTGCGGAGCTTTCGACATCGACGGCACGAGTGACCCCGACACCCTCATGGGCGACGGCAAGCCCGCCGAGAAGGAGCCGCCCGAGTTCGGCCAATTCATCGCCAAGTGCAAGAGCTGCGGCACCTCCTACCAGTTCGAGAGCCGCCAGCAGTACGAGCAGTTCAAGGCCAACCCCGGGTGCTGCCCGTCCCCCGCATGGCAGGTCGTGTAGGCCATGCAAGACCTCTACGCCGAGCGCATGCAGCTCTTCGACAGGCTCATGGACGAGCTTCAGGCGCTGCGCAACAGCGGAAGCCAGTACGCCGAGAACGAGGCCGAGTACCGCAAGGCGCTGCGCATCGCGATCCTTGAGGAGCGATCCAAGGGAACGCCAGTGACGGTGATAAGCGACCTCTGCCGAGGACGTGAGGACATAGCCGAGCTGAAGCAGCGCAGGGACTGCTCCGAAGCGCTCTACAAGGCGAGCCAAGAGGCGATAAACGTGTACAAGCTCAAGATCCGAACCGTCGACGAGGACATAAAGCGCACCTGGTCGAACGGGACGGGCGAAGGGAGTTACTAAATGTCGATCAACCGAGTGAACATCAGCGGGAACCTCACGCGCGACCCCGAGCTACGGGCTACCCAGGGCGGCATGCAGGTTCTGGGCTTTGGCGTGGCCGTCAACGACCGCCGCCGCAACCAGCAAACCGGCGAGTGGGAGGACTACCCGAACTTCGTGGACTGCACGATGTTCGGCAACCGCGCCGAGAGCATGGGCCGCATCCTGCACAAGGGCATGAAGGTGGCCATCGAGGGCAAGCTGCGCTATTCGAGCTGGGACAAGGACGGCCAGCGCCGATCCAAGCTTGAGGTAATCGTGGACGAGATCGAGCTCATGAGCCAGAAGCAAGCCCCGGCGGCACCGCAGGGATACCAGCAGCAGTACGCGCCGCAGCCCGCCCCGCAGGCGGTGCCGCAGCAGTGGAACGCGCAGCAGGCCTACCAGCAAGCCCCGGCGACACCGCAGGGCTACCAGCAGGCGCCCGCACAGTACGCGCCGCAGCCCGCCCCGCAGGCGGCGCCGCAGCAAGCGCCCATGCCGCCCGCCCAGGAAAGCCTGTACGACGGCGACATCCCGTTTTAGGGGCGATGGCGGCATGCAGGTACTGGACTCGCTCATAGACGGGCCGCTTAGGCTGCGCAACCGTAGGGAGGGCGACGAGCTTATCGGCATGATCGTCCGGTACCTGCGAACTGGCGAGCAGCCCGAGCCTCGGACGGACGCCCAAGAGGCCGTGCTGTTCGCCGTGCAGCCAGTCATGGAGACCTCGCGCAAGCGCATCGTGGCGGGAGGATCGGGCGGCAAAGCGGCAAGCAAACCCGAGAGCAAACGGGCAAGCGAAACGGGAAGCAAACCGCCAAGCAAAAGCGGAAGCAAAACGCAGAGCAAAGCGGCAAGCAACGATGCAAGCAAACCCGAGAGCAAACGGGCAAGCGAAGAGGAAGAGGAAGAGGAGTTAGGAAAAGGGACTAAGGAGAGAGGTAAAGCGGCGCGTTTCCGCGCCCCCTCTCCCGCCGAGGTCGACGAGTACGCCCGAAGCTACGCGGAGGGCAAGAGCCTCGACCTCGCCTCGACCGACTTCGACCCGGAGCGCTTTGTCGACTTCTACGCCCAGAAGGGCTGGATGGTCGGAAAGGCGAAGATGAAGGACTGGAAGGCCTCGGTGCGCATCTGGGTGCGCTCCTCGAAGCCAAAAAACGGCATGGCAAAGGAGGTGCCAGACGATGGATTTTCGGCCTACGACTGAGTGCCCGCACTGCGGCGCGACCCTCAAGGCCCGCACCACGCGGCTCGCTGGGCGGACGCTGTTCTGCGGCTACGAGCAGTGCGGCTGCGCAGGTGCCGAGGCCGAGCGCGAGAAGGAGCGCCTGGCCGAGGCCGAGGCCGCGCGTAGAGCCGTCCGCGACAAGGCCGAGCGCGACTGGAAGCGCGCCGGCGTTCCCGAGCGCTACGTGAGCCTCGACCACCCATTGGCCGCCGAGATCGCCGACGGCATGAAGAGCGGCCAGTGGATGTACCTCTGGGGCGACGTGGGAACGCGCAAGACCACGTGCGCCGCAGCCGTGGCCAAGCGTCTTGCGGGAGGCAAGCGGTCGGTGCTCATGGCCCCGATGTACCGCATCCTCGACGAGATCCAGCGCAGCTTTCACGACGGCGGCGACCCGCTCAAGCGCTACGCCGAGGTGCGCTACCTGATCGTGGACGACCTGGGCAAGCGCAGGCCCACGGGCTTCGTGCTCGATAGCCTGTTCAGCCTGGTCGACCAGCGCTACTCGGCGATGCTGCCCACGCTGGTGACCACGCAGTACAAGCCCAGCGACCTCGTGCGCAGGCTCGCCGAGCAGGGAGACCCTGACACCGCCAAGGCCATCGTGTCGCGGCTCAGGGGCGGCGCGAGGGTCGTGCACTTCGACGGCCCGGACGGGAGGCTGCAATGATCCTCGATGCGGGCATTTTGCGCGGCTACCCCAAGGAACGCGCCGAGCTTTACGGCAAGCCGCACCTGGGGGCGCGCTACACCCACGGCAAGGCCTACGAGGCGCTGTCGCCCCGATGCTGCATCTGCGGCAGGCGTGCGGGAAGCGTGCACCACGTGGCGCACCGCTCGTGGGGCGAGACGTTCCGCCTGGTGACCCCGTGCGGCACCTGGGACTTGCGAAGCCCGCTGTTCTGCCTGTGCGGCAGCGGCACCACCGGATGCCACGACAAGTTCCACGGCGGGGCGCGGCTCAAGGCCGAGTGGGTGTGGCGCTCGAAGGTCTACGAGGAGGCCTGGTGGACCGGCGAGCTTTTGCAGGTGTACGAGCCGCATGACCCGGCGCTTTACGAATACGGATATTGGCTGATCACCGACCGTGACGGCAACGAGATGATACGAGAAGGGATGTAACCATGGAGATCAAGACATGCGAGCAGTACGTGCTCGACCAGCTGGAGCAGGCGCGGGCGGAGCGCGATTGGCTGCGCGGCAAGCTTGAGCAGGCGCAGGACGAGGCAGAGGAGCTGCGCGGCAAGCTCATGGAGCGCGGCGAGCGCGATGCCTCGAAGGTCGAGCAGGCCATCCGCAAGGAGGGCCGCCGTAAGCTCTACCGCGACGGCAGCGGCTACCGCACGAGCGTGGAAGACGGCGGCAAGCTTATTCCGTTCTCTGACTGGTGCATCGAGCACGTCGGCTACTCAAGCCTGCGCTGCGGCATGACCAAGAGCGAGTTCATCGCCTACTTCGAGCCTGAGTTCCGAGAGGAGTACGACGAGCTGGTCAACGAGTGGAAGGCGGAGCAGGAATGATACGTATCTACGAGCGCTCGCTTTGCCAGAGCTACGCCGGTGCCTACAGGGCTGGTATCAAGATCGGCGAGGCCGAGACGCGCGAGGACGCGCTGAAGCAGGTCGAGGCCATGACCGAGGACAGCTACCAGTGCTTCGCCGTCGACGATGACGGCACGTGCATCGACCTGACGGGCACGTTCCCCGGATGCCTTGCGGGGGTGGTGAAATGAGCTGTTACATCGTCGAACTGGCCGATTGCGCACTGACGCCGTACGCAATCGAAACGGAGAGTGGCACGGAATACGGATGGGGCTTGATGCCGAAGAGGAAGGTTGACCTCGACGAGCTTTTGAGGGTTGCCGACGAGTGCGACGCAGCCGACGTGGACGGCGTGACCGACTGGGCTGCGCGAATCAGGAAGGCGGTGGGCGAATGAGCGCCAAAACAACCGAGCTGAAGCCGTGCCCGTTCTGCGGAAGCGGGAACGTGCGCTATAAGGAAGCCGAGCACGCCGTCGTATGCGCACGCTGCAAGGCCAGGGGAAGCATCGCTCCGGACGAGGAGATGGCTATACGCATGTGGGACGAGCGAGCGGGCGAACTGAAGCCCGACAGCTGGGAGAAGCTGGAAGAGGACGCGAATCTCGGCTGCCGCGATTATTGCGAGAAACATCGTCTCGAAGAATGCGATTACAACATGCGCGTGCACATGCTCGACCGCGCCAAGAAGCTCGCGGGCATCGAAGATGAGGCGCAGCGATGAGCAAGCGAAGAGGAACGAGGCACCTACGATGAAGCTCAAAAACCCGATCAGGGAGATCAGGAAGGCCATGACACCGCCGTGCACCCAATGCGTGCACTCGAGCTTCAAGGCCTTCAACAGCGTGACTATCTTGTGCAAGTGCGGTGCATACTTCGACCACGTGGAGCGCACGTGCTGCGAGCGCTACGACAATTTCGTTGCAAGAGACGTGCGCGGAACCAGGTGGTGTCGATTCGAGCAGAAACTGCCGAAGGCCGAGGACGGTGACGAGTCATGAAGACCATCGAGGCGCCGAAAACTATCGAGCCGTGGCGCATCATCTGCGCGGCTCAAAGCGAGCCTGATTACAGCGAAGAGCGCTACATGCTGATCTACGCCGGCGATGGAATCAACGACTATTACGACAAAGGCTATATCTTGCTGGAGGGCTGGCACTGCTCCTGCTACGACTGGCCCGAGGTCGATTGGGACGCCACCTATTATGAGGAAGACGAGCTGCTGAAGATTGCCGACATGCGCAAGCGCAACCCGTCGGACAGCGCCGAGCGCCGCTTCTTCATGCTCGTCGAGCAAGCATTGGGGGCGCACCGATGAAGTACGTCTCGCTTTTCAGCGGCATAGAGGCCGCGACCGTGGCGTGGGAGCCGCTGGGCTGGAAGCCTGTGTGCTTCGCCGAGTTCGACGAGTTCCCCAGCGCCGTTTTGGCCGAGCGGTACCCCGAGGTGCCGAATATCGGCGACGTTACCAAGATGAACTGGAAGAAGTACCGCAACAAGGTGGATCTGGTGGTGGGTGGAAGCCCATGCCAATCCTTCTCGATCGCGGGCAAACGGGAGGGGTTGCAAGGTGAGTCAGGACTCATGTTCGAGTACATTCGGGCGGTACGTGAGATACGTCCTCGATGGTTTCTTTGGGAAAACGTCCCGGGAGCGCTCTCAAGCGAGAATGGGGAGGCTTTCCGACAGCTGCTGTCCGAAATGGACAAGCTCGGGTACGGCCTGGCGTGGCGCATACTCGATGCGCAATTTTTCGGAGTGGCCCAAAGACGCCGCCGTCTCTTTCTTGTCGGACATCTTGGAGCCTGCCCCCCCATCGGCGTACTCATTGAGCCGGAGAGCATGCGAGGGGATCTTGAATCGAGCGCGGAAAAGAGGGCGAGCCTTGCCGAGGCGGCTGGAAGAAGCCCTCGCAGCGCAGGCTTCAAGTACCACCAAGGGGCAGGCGCGGGAGGAGTAGGCGCAGAGCCTGAGCAGTCTCCCACGCTCACCGCCGATTGGCACAACCCCGCCGTCTACCCCATCGACGAGCCGATAACGATGGTCGACCTCAACGCCAACACGGCGATCGGATACGACATGGTTGGCACGCTCAAGGTTGGCGGCGACGCGCCGTCGGTGTGCCTGTGAGCGCCTGCACGCTGCTCGTCCGCTGCGGATGCGCGGGCGGGGGCAAAGGAGCGCTGGTGAGCGACGAAGTGTCGCTCACCCTCTCCACCAGCAACACTCAGACGCTTTTCAGCGAGGAAGGAGGAGGCATGGTTGTGCGAAGGCTCACGCCGCGTGAGTGCGAGCGCCTTCAGGGATTCCCCGACGATTGGACGAAGATACCCTATCGCGGCAAGCCCGCAGAGGAGTGCCCGGACGGCCCGCGATACAAGGCGATTGGCAACAGCATGGCCGTCCCCGTGATGCGGTGGATCGGCGAGAGGATCGCCATGGCCGAGGCGGGTGAGATCGCATGAGCTGCGACCCGTATAAATGGACGTGCGCGAGGTGCGGCAAAACGCACTGCAACCCGTTTTTCACGTGCCACCCGCGCGAATTTTGGAAGGACAACAAGAAGTGTGTCGGCGAGGTCTGCGAAAAGTGCCGCGACGAAATCGACTATAGCAACGTGCGAGAGGAGCAGAAATGAAGAAGGCGATGATCGTCCAGCCCATGAACGGGCTTGGCGAGGAGCAGATACTTGAGGCCCGCGCGAAGGCGGTCGCAGAGCTTGAGCGGCGCGGATACGAGGTCGTGGACACGTACTTCAAGGACGGCCTCGCGGTGCCGCCCAAGGTGGTGAACGTGCCGCTGTACTACCTGAGCCAAAGCCTTGGCAAGATGGCCGAGTGCGACGCTGTGTACCTATGCGATGGCTGGGAAAACGCACGGGGCTGCAAGGTCGAGCGCGCCGCAGCTGTGGCCTACGACCTTGAGCTCATCGGGTACGACCTACCGTGCCGTGGTGATGCCTCGTGAGCATGGCCTACTACGAGCCGGGCAGCGGGTGGAACCTGCCGCCCGACTGCTTCGATGGAGACCCGAACGCGCCGTGGAACCAGGAGGAGCCGAAAACCTGCGGGGACTGCTCGCATCTGCTGGAAGGCTGCTGCGACTACGGCATCTGTGAGTTCGAGTTCGAGGAGGCGTTCGACGAAGAGGCGGGCAAGCGCCCGCTTCCGGCATGGGAGGCCGCCTGCTGGGCGCGTGACTGGATTGTCGAGCATTACAAGGACATGCAGGAGGACACGTGCGAACGATGCGATGGCTAGCCGCCTCCGGTGTGGCGCTGCTGCTCGGAATCCTGGCGCTTGAGGCCTGGGTTGTTCGGATGCTCGCGGCAGGTCTGATCCTGCTTGCCCTGTTCGCCTGCGGATAGGAGGTGGACGATTGACCAACTGGGAGCGGTACTTCAGTTCGCCCGAGGCCGCGATGCGCATGGAGGTGCGCATGATGCGCGACGGGCGGCGGTTCAAAATCTCGCTGAGCGAGTGCAACCCCTTCACAACGTGCGCGTTCGCATCGCGCTTGGTGCGGGACTTCGGCTCATGGGGCGAGTATCTGGACTGGCTCAAGGCCGAGTACGACGATGGAACCGTCAGGTGGGAGGACGAATGAGCCGCCCAGGATGCAACCGGGGATGTCTGCTCGTGATAGCGGCATCCCTGCTAATAGACGGACTTACGCTGTGGGCGGCGGTATCGCTGGCCCGCATGATCATTGGAGGATAGATGTTTGACGATACCTACCAGAACACGGTGGAACTTGGCAGCGTGGCAGTGTTCGACAACGTGGAATGCGGTAAGGCCCAGGCTATGAAAGTCTTGGAAGAGGCTGCGGAGGTCTTCGGCGCTTGGCAGAAGCTCGATAAGGACACCTTCAGCGATTCCAGCGACCTCATCGCCGAGCTTTGCGACATGATCCAGGCATGCTGCAACATGGCCGCTGCGGTCGGGTGCGACGACCTACGCCTTGCCCTGTGGGACTGCGAGGATCGCAACCGCAAGCGCGGGCGCATAACCGGCATGGTCGATCGTGGGAGCCAGTGCACGCGCGAGAAGTGCAAGCGTTTCGTTTTCGTGCCCATTGAGGTGAGACAGAAGTCCAGCGACTCGTGGGAGGCGATCGAGCACGATAGCGCGATGTCGCCAATCGGGTACTGCGAGCAGGTTATCGGGCAGGACATGCCAAACGTACATAACGTCACCGCCGGGATCATGATGTGCAAGCATCTGGTGAAGAGGTGCAAGGCGATGGGGGGTGCCGAATAGTGGCGCGCGCACAGAAGGTCATAACCTGGATCGTGCTAGTAGGCTCTATATGCGCCTGCCTGTTGTTGTTCGTCGGCCTCGTGTCGCTGCTGCTTAGGTGGATCATGTCTATATGGGGGATTTGCTAGCCACAACAAAAGGCCTCGGGGTATCCCCGGGGCCTTCCTGCTATCGCCTGTATGCGATCCCCTCGGCTATGGGCTTCTCTGCCCCTATGGCCTTCCCTAGGTCTTCCCTGGCATCTTTCAAGATCTTCAGGATCTCGGCCCACTGTTTCGGCTCTCGTGCTTCCATCGCTAGCCCTCCTCGTCGATCCTCGCAGTACCTGGCACGACCTCGCACCATCCGGTGTAGCCGTTCCGCCTGTGCCATGTGGTTATGGCGTCCTCCTCGTTCGCCTTGCTGCCTGCCCTGCGCGTCGAGTAGTAGCTGTGCTCCCTCTCATAGATGCCGCCGCAGCCGCCGTCGAAGCCGCCGCCGTGTCTTATGATGCAGGTGTATCGTCTTGAGTTGCGCATTGCTCCCTCCTTAGTCGTAGGTGTCGAAAATGCTGGGTTCGCCGTCCCATAGGTAGAGATTTTCGCCCCCGAGAATGAGGGTCGGCATGTTCTTTGCCGCACTGTAGTCGTGAATCTTGAGGCGCTTTCCCTCTGCGCTGGCCTTCCTGCCCATGATTGGATCGTCGTCGATAAACTCCCCGGGTACCGGCATGTACTCCCTCTCCCATCCCCAGGGGTCTGCGTGCCCCACGAACTCGGCCCTTATGGGCTTGATTGTGGCTGTTTTCGCTGTGGCCCTGGTCACCTGGTAGAAAAGGCCTTCCCTCGTGAATATGTCGCCTTGCTTCACCATGGTTTAATGTCCCCTTATGTGATCGTGCCTTATGGTTTAATGCCCTGTTTGATGGCACAGGGGCAAGGCCCTATGCCCTGTCCCTGTGCCACCTGCTAGGCTGTGAGAAGCCCTGCCCTCGGGGCATCCATGCGGCGGCTGCGCACCGCGTCGCGCCCCGCCGCCTGGCCCCTGCTGATGCTGTCCCTGTTGGTAGCCCTCGGGCCTCGCCTCGTGGATTTGCCAAGGTCCAGGCTCTCGAAGTAGTCGCTCACCTCGGACGGGCATACGATCATCAGCTCGAAGCTCTGCTTCTCAAGCTCGCCCTTCACGCCATCGACGAATCCGACGATGAAGTTCGAGTAAGCGTTGGGGTCGGTGTAGGCGAAGTCCTCGTACTCGTGCGCCAGCCTGTCGCCAACCTCAAGCAGGTTCTGGTAGACGATCTCTGCCGCCTCGCTGTCGGCCTTCCACCCGACGAACACGTACTCGTACTTGCGATCGGTTATCCTGCGCTGGTACACCCTGCACCGGAAGTTGTCGGCGATCACCGATGCGAGGTTCGGCGCCCATGACTTCGCAGTTCGTGCCGTGGCGGTTTCGGTCACCTGCTTCACCTCGTCGGCAAGCTCCCATTCCTCCACGTCGTTGTCCGCGATCAGACGCTGGGCCTTGAGGGCGAACTGGATCGCCTCGGCCTCGTTGCAACCGTTCTCGACGCTGTGCTCACGCAGCTTCTTGATCTTCTCGATGATCCTCTCTCGCTCCATCTTGTAGCCTCCTTAATGGGAGGGGCGAGGCCCCTCCCGGTAGTTGTCCGTTACTTTTCCCATAGGTAGCCGAACGCCTCTGCTATCCTCGGGATCTCGATTGCCCTCTTCGGCGTGAAGTAGGTCTCGCGCTCGAAGAAGTTCATGCCGTACTTCCTGTTGATCTCCTCGAGCTCTGCCAGGTTGAAGTAGCCCATCTCGAGGACCGCCCCGAAGACGAACCCGAACATGTCGCCCGTCTCCTCGTCGTACTCGGTGGCGTAGAAGTCCCAGCCGTTCAAGCAGCTGAACCAGTGACCGTACACAACGGTCTCGGCCTTCTTGCCGTCCTGTGAGTAAAGGGGCTGGAGCTTCTTCTGTAGCTCTTTCGTGAGTAGCTTCTGCATGTTATGATCTCCTGTGTGTTGTCGTGGGAGGCCCCTTCTCGGGGCCTCCTGCTTGCCCTAGGCCGCCTGCTCTGCCGGTCTGATGGGGTTAACCTCGCCAATGTTCCAATCAATGACCTTGGCACTCTGCCATTTGCCTTGATCGTCCATGTAGTAGAAGCCATGCTTCCCGAAGTACTTCCTGACCTTTAAGGCCCCTGACTCGATGCCATCGGCTATGACCTGCTTTCGCAGATCCTTCACCATGTAAATAATGGCCTCCTCGTCGCTGTTGGCCTTGAATGCCTCGGTGATCTGGGCCAGATAGTTGTCGCAAGCCCTCATGATCTCCACCGGCTCGTAATCTGCCCTGGGGATCTCCTGTATTGGCCTGTGCTTCGTGGCCTCCACTGTGTACCTGCCAAGGTCTGGGTAGGCCATGTACTCGTTGACAAGCTTCAGGGCTGTTGCAAGCTCTAGGCCATCCTTTCGGCCCTGGGGGCCTTTCCTGAAGTAGCCTCGTGCTCTCATGCCCTCTACAATGGCCAAGATCGTGTGGTTGCTTACCAGCTGACCACCTACCATCAGATCCAAGCTCTCTTGCTTCCCTGCCATGCTGCATCCTCTCTTCGGTTTTATAGGTGCCTGTCGGCTTCCTGGTGGCCTCTGTGGCCCCTGCTGACAGTTGATAGTATTGCACAATAGTTACTGTGCATAAGTGAGAATTGCACAATAGCTACTGAGCCACACAATATGCACACAATAATAAATGTGCTAGCACTTTAGCTACTGTGCTATAATCATGTGCAATAGTGATCAGATCTGAAGGGAGGGTGAATGACACCAACAGAGGCGCTTAGGGAAATGCTCGACCGCTCGGGCATGAGCATGTACGCGCTTTCCAAGGCGATGGGCAAGAGCCGCAACTACATCGGGAACACGCTCAAGCAAGGTTCCGACCTCGGAGCGTCCGGCCTGGCCGAGATGGCTTCTCACATGGGCTTTAAGCTCGTGCTCGACGGCTCGGGAGAGCCGATAGAGATAACCGAGAGGAGTGACGATGCCGACGATAATCAAGGGTCAGCCAACAAGCGCCGAGGTTAGGCGCAAGCTCAAGGAGGAGGGACGGCCCGTCGTGCTGTCCTGCTCGCTTGGCAAGGACTCGCTGGCAGCGTGGATCGCGCTTGAGGACGAGGGTATCGAGGTAGTGCCCATCTACTACTGGTCCATCCCAGGCCTTCCGATGGTCGAGCACAACGTGAAGACGATCGAGGGCGTTTTCGGCGTGAAGATCCACCAGTACCCGCATCCCAGGTGGTCGAGGACGCTCAACAACTGCGTGTTCCAAAGCCCCGAGCATTGCGACGTGATCGAAGCGGCGAACATGCCCGTGTTCGGCTACGACGACATGCGCCCGTTCATCCTGGAAGACCTCGGGCTTCCAGAGGACACGTGGTTCTGCGATGGCGTTCGCGCCTGCGACAACCCCTACCGCCGCGCGAGCCTCACCAAGCACGGCCTCATGAAGCTCACCACGCGCAAGGCGTCGGTGGTTGCCGACTGGACGAAATCTGAAGTGATGGCGGCGATCGATAGGCGCGGAATCGGCCTGCCGCCTGATTACGAGTTGTTCGGGCGAAGCTTCGACGGATTGGACATGCGATTCATGAAGCCGCTGCGCGAGAAGCGCCCGAAGGACTTCGAGGTGGTCAAGCAGTGGTACCCGTTCATCGAGGCCGACGAGAAGAGGTGGGCACACTATGGGCTTTAAGTTCGAGAAGCCGCAGGAGGCGAAGGCCGAGAAGAAGGCCGTTGAGGCAGCGCAGCTCACCGATCACCAGAAGGAGTACCGAGACCGCGAGAAGCGCGAGGAGAAGCGCTTCCAGATGGCCGTCGATTCCGGCTTCTGGATCTGCTTCTGCTTCCACGACCAGGCCGATAGGGACAAGTTCGCCGACCTGGTAAAGGCCGACGAGGACGGCTGGACTTACGGCGACGTCATCCGCCCCGTGTTCACCGAGCGAATCGGCTTGCAGAATAAGCGGCAGTTCAAGCCCAAGGAGCAGAAGGGCACGCCCGTGCCGAACCCGCTTGCCGGGATCGAGCCCACGGGTGACCTCGAAGCCGACAGCTTCGCCGAGGCGAACGCAATCCTCAAGGCTTTCCAGGCGATTGAGATGAAGCCCTACTACGAGAACGTTTGGAGCAGCGTCTACCACGTTGTGTGCGTGTTCCGCGATTCAGACGACCTTGAGAGCTTCATCAGGGAGTACGCGCTTGCCAAGTACGGCGACCTGTACATGGACGGCTCGAAGATCCTTGGAGCCATGGGCGAATAGGCCAATCTCACGCGCATAGGAGAATCTAAGGCGACCTACGGGTCGCCTTTTTTGTTTCCGAAAACGAGAGGAGGCAGGCATGTTCGGTCGCATCCGTGCCGCAGCAGGCAACATCGCCAACCGAGTCCGCTCTGCGTTCAGCCGCAGCCGTGGCAGCTCTTCTGGCCGCTCCTCCTACTAGAGGGGGCACCCGGGCGCAGCGCTAGCCGTTGCGCCCTTTCCATCTGAAAACGACAACCGATAGAGAGGAGCTGAAATGGCCGCGAAGAAGGACAAGCCGACGCTGCCCGAAGACACAGACTGGCCCAAGGAGACCGTCGAGTGGTTCGAGGCGTGGCGCTCAAACCGTTGCAGCGACCATTGGGACGACCGCCAGTGGCAGTACGTCATGGACACGGCCATCGTCCACGCCCTCGTCTACGGCTCCAACGACTTCGGGGCGCTGGCCGAGCTTCACAAGCGCCTGGCCTTCATGGGCCTCACGTTCGAGGACTGATCGCCGTGAACGACCAGAACCTCATCAAACCCAAGAGAGACCAGACCGCAGAGCAGCGCAAGGCTGCGGCGTCGAAGGCCGGCAAGGCTGCGGCGAAGAAGCGCCGCGAGAAGAAGCAGATGCAGGAGATTGCCAAGATCGTGCTGCACATGCCGTTCGAGGGAACGGACGCGCAGCTCGACGACTTGGAGGGCCTGAGCTTCGAGGACTACCCAGACCGCAAGCTCACGGTTTCAGAGATCTCGATCCTCAAGGTCGCCAAGAAGGCGATGCGCGGCGACATAGCTGCCATCCAGTTCCTGCGCGACACCGCGGGCGAGAAGCCCGTGGAGCAGATCGAGGTGTCCGCCGACATCGGGGCCGCTTGCGACGAGATCGGAAAGCTCATCGAGGCGAAGCGCAATGCCGACAAGGGCTGACCTCATCGACCTGGTGTACGACTGCCCCGTGGACATAGCCGTGCGCCTCGGGTTCGACAAGCTGACGTCTTTGCACAACGAGTGGATCAAGGACATGGTCTTCGGCACCGACGACGAGACGATTCAGGCGCACCGAGGCAGCTTCAAGACCACGTGCCTGGGCATCTCGTTCGCGTTCATCATCGTGCTGTTCCCCGGCATGCGATCCATGTTCCTGCGCAAGACGGACGACGACGTGGCGGAGGTCATGGCGGCAACGGCCAACGTGCTGCAAACCGACTACTTCCGAGGCCTCGTGCGCATGCTCTACGGCGTGGAGCTTGAGCTTACGAGGGCCACGCAGTCGTCTGTATCCACCAACCTCAAGCAGGGCGTGTCGGGCGCTCCGCAGCTTCTGGGCCTGGGATGCGGCGGCTCGCTGACCGGCAAGCACGCCGACCGCGTGTTCACCGACGACATCGTGAACGTGAAGGATCGCGTGTCGGCGGCGGAGCGCGAGCGCATCAAGCTGATCTACCAGGAGTTGCAGAACATCCGAAACCGTGGCGGGCGCATCTTCAACACTGGCACGCCGTGGCACAAGGACGACGCGTTCCAGCTGATGCCGAACATCCGCCGCTGGGACTGCTGGCAGACGGGCCTCATGAGCCGCGAGGAGATCGAGAAGGTGCGGGCGAGCATGTCGCCGTCGCTGTTCGCCGCCAACTACGAGCTGAAGCACATCGCCGACGAGGACGCCATGTTCACCAACGCCAAGTTCTTCAAGGAGCCGGAGCTTCTGCGAGACGGCATTGGCCACATCGACGCGAGCTACGGAGGCGCGGACTTCACGGCCTTCACGGCCATATGCAACAGGGGCGGCATCTGGTACTGCCTCGTCCGCATGTGGCACAAGCACGTGGACGACTGCCTGGACGAGATCATCGGGCTTTGCAAGGCCTTGCGCATCGGCTCGATTCACTGCGAGATGAACGCCGACAAGGGCTACCTGCGCAAGGGCATCCTAAAGCGCGGCAGGCCGTGCGTGGGATACCAGGAGAAGGAGAACAAGTACCTGAAGATCAGCACGCACCTGCGCAGCGAGTGGCAGAACGTGCGCTTCCTCGACTGCGACGAGTACCCGCTGGACGCCGATGCGCTGAACCAGGTGCTCGACTACAACGAGAACGCCGCGCACGACGACATGCCCGACTCCCTGGCGTCCGCGATCAGGCAATGGGAGAACCGACCCGGCATAAAGACCTTCAAGGGGGGTATCTGATTTGAGCCACGAGTTCCATTCTTTCTACTACGACCAGATGCAGCGAGAGCCGTCCACCGACGACTTCCGCCTGCCCGCTGGAACCGAGATGACCGAGGAGCTGCTTCAGCGCCTGGTCGACGAGTTCGAGCAGGACCACAAGCCGCGCTACGAGTACCTGGATAAGGTGTACGACACGCACTACGCGATCTTCGACCGGTCATGGCGCAAGAAACCCGGCTACAAGCCGAACAACCGCCTGTCTGCCGACTTCTGCTACACCATCACGGACACGTTCGAGGGCTACTACATCGGCGTGCCCATGACGCTTTCGGTCAAGGGCGAGGACGATGGGCGCAAGAAGGCCGTGGAGGCGTTCATCGCCGACTATACGGCGAGAAACTTCCAGGAGGACGTGGACGCTGAATTGTCGGAGATGGCGTCGAAGTTCGGCCATGCCTACGAGATGCTGTACCAAGACGAAGAGGGTCTGCCGCGATCAATCGCGGTGTCGCCGCTCACGTCGTTCATGGTCTACGACGATTCCGTGCTGAAGCGCCCGATGTTCTTCGTCCGCTGGTTCTACGGTGACGACGGCGCTATCAAGGGCAGCTATTCCGATGCCCACGAGGTCGTGCCGTTCAGGCGCGGCGATGTCGGCTTGGAGTTCGGCGAGGCCGAGGGCCACAGCTTCGGCAGCGTGCCCGCCGTCGACTTCCGCCAGAACACCAAGGGGCGCGGCCTCTACGAGGGCGTGCTTTCCATGGTCGAGCAGTACAACGCCGTGCTTTCCGAGAAGGCGAACGACGTGGAGTACTTCAGCGACTGCTACCTCGTGGTCAAGGGCAAAGAGCTTACCGATGACGAGCTGGTGAACATCCGCGAGAACAAGGTGATCAACCTCTTCGGCGAGTCCTTGGAGGGCCTTGATGTGGTGTTCCTGGCGAAGCCCAACGCCGACTCCGTGCAGGAGAACCTTATCAACCGCCTTGAGCAGCTGATCTTCAAGATGGCGATGGTGCCCGACATCACTTCCGACAGCTTCGTTACCGCCTCCGGCATAGCGCTCAAGATGCGCATGATGCCCATGAGCAACCTCGCCCGCAAGAAAGACCGCAAGTTCAAGCGCGGCGTGCAGGAGCGCCTGAAGCTCCTAGCCGCCTATCCGTTGAGCCAGGGCTTCAGCGGCGACGATTGGCAGATGGTCGATGTGACCATGCACCGCAACATGCCCGACGACTTGCAGAGCGAGGCATCGGTTGCCGGGCAGCTCTCGGGCATCGTGTCTGAGGAAACGCAACTTTCCGTGCTCTCCTGCGTGAGCGATCCCAAAGCCGAGATGCAGCGCAAGCGCGACGAGCAGGAGGAGAAGGCCAACGCGGCGAGCGATGGCTATCCAACCAACCGAACGATCGAGACCAACCAAGAGGAAGGAACCAACGATGAAGGTAGCGACCTATAGCCGAGGCAAGCAGCTTGCCATCCGCGAGGAGCCAGGCGGCGAGATCATCGGCACCATGGGAAACATGTCGGCGGCGCGGGTGGAGTCCGTCGCCGACGGCTGGGTCGAGCTAACGATGGGCGGATACGTGCGCGAAGACCTCGTGAGCATCTACGGCCTAGTCGATATGACCACCTACAGCATCAAGCAGCCCGAGACAGTGCCAAAGGAACCGCAGCAGGAAATGGATGCCGTCACGCTTGCCGAGCAGCCAGGCGAAACCGAAGCCAAGGAGCAGCCGGCAGAGGACAGCGGCGAGCTTGGCAGCATGAAGCTCAACGATTTGCGCGAGCTTGCCCGCAACAGCGGCGTGAAGATCCCGAAGAACGCCACCAAGGACAAGATCATCGAGCTGTTGCTTTCCAATGAGTAAGCCGAACGACGAATACTGGCGCGAGAGGCGCGACGAGTTCTTGCAGCAGCTGACCAAGGACGAGGCCGACCTTTCGAAGCGCCTTTCAAAGGTCTATGCATCCGAGGCGGCGAAGCTCGACCGCATGATCGCGGCCTACTACGCCAAGTACGGCGAGGACAAGGTAATCGAGTACCGCCGCCTGCTGCAATCCATCAGCGCGGAAGACCGCACGCTGCTCATGGAGCGCATGGACGAGTTCGCCAAGAAGTACCCGCAGTACGCCGACCTCATGCCCGTGCGCGAGAGCATCTACCGCTTGAACGAGCTTGAGGCTATCCAGATGCAGATACGCTTGCAGCAGCTTGAGATCGGCGCGATCGAGCAGGAGGAGTTCCGCAGGCACTTCGAGGAGCAGGCGCGGCGTGCCGCCAACATCGCCGCCGAGGAGCTTGGCTTCGGCAAGGAGTTCTACCGCTACGACTCCGAGGTCGTGCGTGCGACGGTCGGAGCTGCCTGGGCGGCAGGCGGAGACTTCTCGGCCAACATCTGGGCGAACCGCGAGAAGCTGGCGAGCTACCTCAACGACGACTTCTCAAAGCTGATCGCACGCGGCGTCTCGTACGACGAGATTTCGCGCGAGCTTCGCCAGAGACTCAACCACAGCGGCGCGAAGACCGCCATGCGCCTTGTGTACACAGAGGGAACGTACCTTTTCAACGAGGCGCAGGCATGCGTGCACGAGTCGGAGTTCGACAGCTACGCGCTGTCGTGCATCCACGACGGCAGGGCCTGCGAGGTGTGCCGCGAGCTTGAGGCCTACCAGAAGCAGCACCCGGCAAAGTTCTCCGAGCGCATGCCGGGCACGAACTTCCCGCCGATGCACCCGTGGTGCCGCTGCTCGTACACCCTTGAGGTGGCCGACTGGGACAAGTGGATCGACGATTACGTTGCAAAGCGCGGCGGCGATTCGGCGACCCACGCCATGACGCTGCGATCGAGCGCCATGGTTCGGGAACCTGCCACCACGTCCCTGCTCGAATCGCTGCAACGCGCCGGCTCGGCGCTGGCCGGGCTTGATTTCAGGCTCAAGGGCCAGCAGTCGTTGGCGCGGAAGATCCGCACCGACTCGCACAAGCTCGATGTGAGCGAGAAGGAGGCATCAGACGGCATCAACGACGTGCTGCGCTACACATACGTGCTGCCAGTCGAGTCGTTCGCTGACGAGTTCGCGCGCATCAGGCAGGCGCTTGAGAAGGCGGGCTATACTGTGGTGAAGGTCAAGAACACGCTCGGCGACGCATCGAGCGCTTACCGTGGCGTCAACACGCAGTTCGAGACGCCCGACGGCTTCAAGTTCGAGCTTCAGTTCCACACGAAGCAGAGCCTCGACGTGAAGGAGCGCAACCACGCGCTCTACGAGGAGGAGCGGTTGGAGGACACCCCGCTTGAGCGCAAGTGGGAGCTTCGCCGCGAGATGGCCGACAACGCCGCGAAAATAAAGACGCCGCCGAACATCGAGGAGGTTCGCAAATGATTTACTACACCGACGACTCCCGCAGGCGCGTATCGCGCTTCGATGCGGAACAGATGGTGTGCGAGACCTACGATTTCACGCTCGGGCGCTGGGTATTCGACACAGAGGTGTTCGGAACGCAAAGCGGCGACCTATGGCTAGACGAGATTGGCCAGGAAGAGGCCGAGGCGATTATAAGAAAGCGCGACAAGGCGCTGCACCGATAGCAAACAGGCGAAAACCGAATAGGCATCTCACCCCAACGGCACAATCAAGGCCCCCAACACGGGGGCCTTTTCTTTTGCGTCAAGGAGGAGCCATGGAGATCGAATACATCACCCGCGCTGGGTGCCCGTCATGCGAGGCGTACCGCCGAGCGGTCATAGACCCGCTTTCCGAGGAGTACCCGGGGCGCGTGAGGGTTCATCAGGCATGGGACGGCCTCATGGAGCGGCTGAACAACGCCGAGCGCATCACCCGCGTTCCCATGGTCGTTGTAACCGACGGCGGGCGCGAGGTCATGCGCCTGCTTGAGATGCCAACGCTTGAGCGCCTTGAGGACATCCTGGAACCCGCCTGACGGGCGAATCTCACGCATGAAGGACACTCGCATGGTCAAAGACCGACCGAGCGTTGAGGTCGTTAAAAGCCACGGTTCGGGCAGGCGTGGAACCCGCTAAAAGCTACGGAAAACGTGCAGGCATGAGCCACGAGAAACCTTATGGAGGGTACGAAGCATGGCAAAGGACGGAAACCGACAGAAGTTCGCAGGAGTAGCGGGCGGAAACCTCACCCCGCCGCAGCAAGGCGACGAGGGAACCGAAGGCGCTGGCGAAGAGGCGGGCACCGAGGGCGAAGGCCCCGAAGGCGACCAGCAGGGCGCGGGTGAAGACCCGGACGACAAGGGAAGCAAGCCCAAGACGAAGGGCAAGACCTACACCGACGCCGACGTTGACGAGATCGTCAAGAAGCGCATCTCCCGCGAGCGCGCGCAGATCGAGAAGCAAATCCGCGAGCAGATCAAGCAGGAGGCCGACGACCAGCGCAGCGAGGCCGAGAAGCTTGCGGGCATGAACGACTTGCAGCGCGCGCAGTACGCGCTTGAGAAGGCCAACGCCGAGAAGGCTGCGCTTGAGCGCCGCATCAACCTGTCCGAGCAGATGGGCGTTGCGCGCGCCGAACTGAAGGCCGCAGGCATCGACCTCGGCGACGAGCTTCTTTCCATGTTCGTGACGGAGAAGGCGGACGACACCAACGCCGCGATCTCCAAGATCAAGGAGCTTTTCCCCAAGGCGGTAGACGCCGCAGTGCAGGAAGCGCTCAAGCGCCAGCCCCCCAAGGCGGGCAGCGAGGGCAAGCCCCAGTCCTTCGGCGCTAGCTTCGCAGCCGCATACAGCAACCGAATGAACGGAGGAAAGAAAGATGGCGCTCAATAAGGCGTTCACCTACGGCGAGTCCGAAAGCATCCTCGATTCCGAGGTGGGCATCGTCACCAAGACGCGAACCGCTACCCAGGCCATGGCCAAGGAGGTAGACGGTCGCAAGATCATCAAGGCCGGTGCGCTGTTCACCGGCACCGACGAGTTCGGCGTGTTCCTTGAGGACTACGACATGACGGACACCGACAAGTGCCCCGTCGCCGTGATCTTCCAGGGCCGACTCAAGGCCGACAAGGTATCCACCGAGGCCAAGGCCAAGAAGGCGGACTTCGCCGCCGCAGGCCTCTACCTCGTGTAAGAAAGGAGCAGCTTAGATGCGTCCCATTTCCGAGCTCATCACCGAGCGCGACATGCTCGACTTCTCGCAGGGCTTCAACGTCCAGCGAAACTACCTCGGCTCCCGACTGTTCCCGGATCAAAAGACCCAGTACATCGAGGCCGAGTACTCCCGCATCGTGGAGAACGGCAACCTTCCCACCGTGGCAATGATCCACGGCTTCGACACCGAGGCGCACATCGCTTCCCGCGTTCCGTTCGAGCGCGTCGTCACCGAGCAGCTGCTCATCAAGGAGAAGATCAACCTCACCGAGCGCCTGCGCCTCGTCACGCGCGGCCTCGACATGCAGATGGACTCCGTGCGCCGCTACTGCTTCGACGACGTTGCCCGCATGGCAGAGTCCGTCGTCGCCCGCGTCGAGAAGGCCAAGATGGAGGCCCTTTCCACGGGCAAGATGACCATCAACGAGAACAACGTCTCGATGGAGGTCGATTTCGGCGTCCCCAGCGACCAGAAGGTAGCCACCAAGTGGGCCGTCGCCGACGCCGACATCATCGGCGACATCGACAAGTGGGTGACCATCGCCAACGGCAAGGGCCAGACCCCCACCGTCGCAATCACCTCCAAGAAGGTGTTCTCCCTTATCCAGCGCAACGCAGCCGTGCAGAAGGCGATCTTCGGCATCAACGGTGCCGGCATCCTGCCGAGCCTCGCGCAGGTCAACAACCTGCTCGCGCAGCAGTTCAACGGCCTCACGCTGAACATCGACGAGGAGCGCTACGGCGTGATCGACACCGCCGCCGACTCCATGAAGGTTACCCAGGGCCGCTTCTTCCCCGAGGACAAGTTCGTCATGTGCTCCGTCGGTTACGACGGCTCCGTTGGCACCGGCCTTTGGGGCGTAACCCCCGAGGAGCTTGAGCAGGGCGGCGCGTTCGACGAGAAGCGCCAGGAGCAGTACGTCACCTGCGTTCGCTGGGACACCCAAGACCCGGTTGCCACGTGGACTAAGGCCTCCGGCCTGTTCATCCCCGTGCTTCCCAACGTCTACGGCCACATCATCGCCACCATCGACACGACCTCCGAGCAGGCGCTCGAAAATGGCGATCGCCCGGTAGAGGGCTAGCCATGGCATCCCTCGCAGACCGCGTAAAGGCGCGTTACCTGGAAGACGAGGCAGTGCCGGCAGACGCCGTTATCGAGGAGATGATCGCGACGGTATCAGACCGCCTGTGCATCCGTCTCAAGGTGGCCGAGCTGCCGCGCCTCGCCGAGTCGATCGCCGTGGATGCGGCGATCAAGGCCCTGCGCCTGCGCGGCTACGAGGGCAGCACCTCCGAATCTGCATCGGACGGCGGCAGCATGTCGAACTCCTTCGTTGACGACGTGCTGTCCGCCTATTCCGCCGACATCGAGGCCCTGCGCGATGCGTGCCATCCCAAGGGCATCAAGTTCATGGGGGCGCGGCGATGAGGTGGTACAGGGCGGCTGCGATCAAGCGCGAGCAAACGGGCACCGACGAGCTGCACAACCCCGTGTGCTCCGAGGTGTCCGCCTTCGACTTCTTCGTTCGCGTAGGCCCGTGGCACAAGCTCAAGGCAGACAACGCGGGCAACGCCTACGACGGCGTTACCCGCTCACTGCTCACCAAGAGGCCCGCAGCAGACTTCGGCGGAATGTGCGCGGTCGAGGTGAAGGGCCACGCCTACGAGCTGGCGAACGTATCAGCGGACGGCGATACGACCGTCCTCACCGTGAAGGGGTTCAAGCCATGGGTTTTGTGATCCAAGACGTGAACGACCTCGCGGGAAAGCTGAAGCGGCTTTCCTCCGTGCGCTTCGATGCGGTCATCACGAAGAACATGGCCCAGATCTTCAACCGTGGCAAAGCCGACGGCGGAACGCCCGTATCGACCGAGAAGACCAGGCCGGGCGGGCCGCACGGCGAGCTGCGCATGTCGCTGGGCCACTCGGGAGACACCGTTGGCTACACGAAGAGCTATGCGCCGCACGTCGAGTACGGCCACCGAACCGTGAACGGCGGTTACGTGCAGGGCCAGCGGTTCCTCAAGCGGAACGTGGACACGCAGCGCCCGATTTTCAAGCAAGACCTGATCGACCAGCTGAAGAAGCTCTAAGGAGGAACGATGCCGCGAGCAGTGCAGCGCCTAAGCCTGGCCGTGTTTCTCGGTTGCCTCATTGACGCGATCGAGCAGGGCACCGGCACGAAATGCTACGACAGCCCCGAAAACAGGGCTTCTCCGCTATACAGCGTGGAGCTTCAGAACACGCAGCCAGAGAACACCAAGACCATGTACATCGACGCGATCAGCGTATGGGTTCACTGCATAAGCGAGCCTGTGCGCCCGTACAGCAACGCAAAGGTTCTCGGCATGATCCAGCGCCTTGAGCAGGCGCTTGCGGATGGGTTCGAGCTGCCCGAACCGTTCTCCCTATACCGCACGACCTTCGACGGCGTGCAGACGCTCAAGAAAGACGAAACCGACGAGGGGCACGCGATCGTGGGGGTAACCTTCCGCGTTTGCTACGGCCTCCGCGTCAAATAACGAGAAAGGGGCCGCAATGGCTTCCGTTACCGACAACAAGCTCGTTGGGTGCGACTTCGACTCCGCCACCGCAAAGGCGCTCAACGGCAACGACATCGTGGCGCTCGTGACAGACAGCACGGGCGCGAACCTTCTGGCCGTGGCGGGACAGCAGGGGCTTTCCTTCAACCTCAACCAGGACACCACCGAGGCGGCCACCAAAGACGACGCCATCGGCGGTTGGAAGCTGCGCTTCGCCAGCAACAAGGACTGGGACGCGTCCATCGACGGCCTCTACTCGCCCGACGACGAGGCCACGAAGATGGTCGCCAAGGCGCTCGCCGACGGCACCTACCTCTGCCTGAAGATCTGCAAGCGCATCCGCTCAACCGCGAACACCAAGTACGTCCCCCTGCGCATGGGCCTGGCGATTGTCACCTCCGACACCTTCGAGGCGCCGAACGACGACAACACCACCTATTCCATGGAGTTCCAAGGCTCCGGCAAGCCGTGGCTCTACGAGACCGCGACCGAAGACCAGATCACCGCAGCGACCGTGACCGTCACCAACGACTAAGGAGCACACGAATGGCAGAAGAGAAGGATTTCGACGAGTTCATCGAGGGCAACGAGTCCGACGAGGAGCTGGAAGACGCCCTCGAAGATTCCGTCAAGGAGGAGTTCAAGGGAGAGCTTGAGCAGGACATCGAAGAGATGGAGCGCGCAACGTTCACCGTCAAGGGGCGCGAGTGCGAGATCGCCTTCACGCGAAAGCGCATCGACCTCTACGAGGAGCGCCACACGCCCATCATCGCCTCTTTCTACAAGAACGACGGCATGTTCACGTTCAAGGAGCTTTCCGCCATTGCCGGCTACGGTCTGAAGCTCGTGGGCGGCGGCTACTTCATCCCGAACAAGGGCGAGGAGATTGTTAACAAGCTGATCGAGGCCAACGGCTACCCCGCCGTGTACCAGGCCGTGATGCTGGCCCTTCAGCGCGACTGCGCTTTTTTATTCATGGGCGCACAGAACGCGCTCTCACTCGCCTAACGAGCTTCGAGTACTTCAAGACCGTTCAAAAGCGCGGCGAGGATGCCGAAGACGCCGCCCTGTTCCACAGGGAGGCCGATTTCGCGTTCTTCGCCGCGCGTCTCGGCTGGGACTACGAGCAGTACGCCCAGCACACGCCCGTCCAGCTCATGTTCGTGCGCAAGGAGCTTGAGACCGCGACGGTTCGCGACTCCAACCTGCTCAAGGATGCGGTTCAGGTCGCCGTAGCCAACTGCCTTTCCAAGAAGACCTACAAGCTCTGGCAGAAGCGCAACGGCGAGTTCCGCGAGACGGACTTCACCCACGCCGAGATCGACGCCCTGAAGGAGCAATACCGCAAGAACCCGCCTTGGACGCCATGGGGAGGTGCGAAACCGAATGGCTGATTACGTTCTATCCGCAAAGGGAACCTACGACGGCTCCAACATGGACGGCGGCCTCGACAAGTCCGCATCCAAATTGAGCGGCCTCAAGGACACCGCCAAGTCCGTAGGCTCGCAGGTGGCGGGCTTCTTCGCTACAAGCTTCGGCATCGTCGGAAAGTCCATCGCCACCGCGATCGGCACGGTGACCGCAGGCGTCACAACGCTAGCCGCGACCGGCGGCATGAGCCGCGCTCTCAACATCGAGAAGGCGCAGGCCATGTTCAAGGGCATGAAGCTCGAATGGGGCGACTTCTACCAGACGATCCAAGATTCCGTAGACGGCACCGCCTTCGGCTTCGACACAGCAGCGACGGCTGCGGCGCAGCTGGCGGCTTCCGGCGTCGCGGCAGGCTCCGACATGGAAAAGGCCCTCAACGGCTGCGTCGGCACCGCCGCAACGTTCTCTCAAGACCTCGGCGACCTCTCGTCGATCTGGGCAAAGGTTGCCGCCAACGGCAAGCTCTCGGGCGAGCAGGTGGCCCAGTTCACCGATCGAGGCATCAACGCGATCTCCGTGTTATCCACCTATCTCGGCAAGTCCTCCGACGAGGTCTCCGCCATGGTCACAGCCGGCAAGATCGACTTCCAGACGTTCTCCGACGCCATGTACGCGTCTTTCGGCGATTCCGCAAAAGCAGCCAACGAGTCGTTCACCGGCTCCATGGCGAACATGAAGGCGGCGCTTTCCAAGATCGGCCAGGACTGGATGACCCCGCTCAAGGACTCCGCCATCCCCGTGTTCAACTCCATCCGCGGGGTTCTCAACTCGTGCCGCGCGGCCCTCAAGCCGCTTTCCACGGCTTTCGGCGAATTCCTGGGCGTCACCTACGATGCCCAGGGCAACCTCACGCGCACCGGCGGAGCAGTCGAGAAGCTTTGCACGTTCCTCGACGGGCTGGCCGAGAAGATCAAGGGCGTAGACTTGTCGCAACTCGGCACGGGCGGACAAGTTGCCGCTGCTGCTCTTGCGGCGCTCGCTGCCGTATCCCTCGGCGGGCTTATCGGCCAGATCCCCGTTCTCGGCGCTTTGGCGAACTCGCTCACGGGCGGGATCATTCCTGCAATTAAGGGTGTTGCCACAGGCTTTGCGGCGCTGAGCGCACCTGCCGCCGTTGCCGTTGCCGCTATCACTGCATTTGCGGCGATCTTCGCTTACAGCATGGCCACCAACGAGGCGTTCCGAAACCAAATCATCGGCATAGCATCCAGCATCGCGTCATCGCTTGCCCCCGCGTTCCAGTCGCTCACCGGGCTTGCCGAACCGCTCCAAGGTCTCTTTGCCGCCGCCGTTATCGTTGTGAACAGCTTCGCGCTCGCACTTGGCGGCCTGGTGGCTGCGGTGGCCCCTGTGATCGCCACCATTGTTTCGGGACTCGTGCCGATCATCAGCACGATCATCGACGCGGTGGGCCAGATCGCGCTCGTGATAACGACGACGCTCTGCCCGATTATCCAGCAGGTTACCGACCTCATAACGGCCAACATGCCCGTTATTCAAGAGGTCATCACCGGCGTTCTGACGGTGATCCAGACGATAATCAGCACGGTTCTGCCCGTCATGGTCGAGATCTTCAGCTCAACCATGGCCGCCATCCAGGCCGTTATCGATGCCGTCTGGCCGTACATCTCTGCAATCGTCACGGCGGCGATGAACGCCATCCAGGCAATCGTGACGATCGTCCTCGGCATCATCAACCAGGACTGGGGCAGCGTGTGGAACGGCATCCAGGCGCTCGCTTCGAGCGTATGGATCATCATCGAGAACATCGTCAACGGCGGTGTCGTGTTCATCCAGGCGGTCATCACGAACGGCCTTGCGCTGATCCAAAGCGTCTGGGATTCCATCTGGTCGGCGATCGGCGATTGGGTGGCGAACCTCTGGAACACGATCAAGTCCGTCGTGCAGGGCGGCATAAACAACGTCAAGTCGTTCATCTCAAGCGGCCTCTCGACCGTGCAGGGCCTTTGGAACTCGGCATGGAGTACCGTGCAGAGCATCCTCAACAACGCTTGGAGCGGGATCACCAACGGCGTTTCGAGCGGCATCAACTCCGTGGTGAGCTTCGTTTCCTCGATCCCCGGGCGCATCGTCGGCGCACTCGGCAACCTCGGCTCACTGCTCTACAGCGCCGGCAGCTCCATCGTGAGTGGCCTGCTCAACGGCATCAAGTCGACCATCGGCGGCGTCTACGACTTCGTGTCCGGCATCGCCGGAACGATCGCGAGCCTGAAAGGCCCGAAGCGCAAGGACTTGAGGCTCCTGATCCCCAACGGCGGCTGGATCATGCAGTCGCTCGAAACGGGCCTCAAGAAGCGCTTCGAGGGCGTGAAGGACACCGTTTCGGGCTTCGCCGACGAGCTGAGCATGTCGTTCGGCGGGCCTGATGTCACCTACGAGACCGGAGCCGCAGCCGCAGTCGGAGCGGTGGCCGGCGGCGACACCTATTACATGACCATCGACGGCAACACGGCAGACGCAGACATCGCGGTGGCTAACGCTATCGACGTGCTGGTATCCGCCGCACGCCGCTCTTCCACGGCGAGGAGGTAGACGTGGGAACCTATACAAGAGAGATCCAGATCGCGGGGCTCAACCGCTGGTATTGCGGCTACATCTCGGTCGATGCGGTGAACACCGTCAATGACACCACCTCGCGCATCACAGTCACCGCCGCGCTCGAAGACAAGTACGCCGCGCAGTACGGCACGCACTATGACGTAATCGTCAACGGCGTCACCTACAGGTCGCGCGACGTGCTGCTCAACAACTACGGCAACTGGGCCACGCGCGACGCCGTGACCTTCACCGTGGACGTCGGGCGCGGAGCCAGCGGCTGGAACTGCTCCGTGCAGATCCACGTCTACGGCAAGACGTACAACAACTACTACGGCAGCGCGGGCGGCGACGCCTGGGCAACGGAGTACGCTTGGATTCCCCAGCGCGGGTACTCGCAGCCGCATCCGCCCAGGAATCCGAAGCTTGCTCGCGTTTCCGACACCTCGCACAAGATCACGTGGGATGTCGATTACACGGGCATGGACGGCGCATACCCTTGGGCTGGCGTGTACGTCGATCGACGCACCGACGACGGCTCATGGGTCAATATCGCCGACGTGTCGTGGGACGTGACCAACTACACCGACAACTCCACGAAGCCGGGCCATAAATACGAGTACCGCCTTTGCGCCCACGGCCCTGGCGGCAATTCCACGCACGTGTCCTGCGGAACCGCCTACACCACGCCCTCCGCGCCATCGCGCGTGGAGGCCGTTAAGGCGGGCGCCACCGAAGTAACGCTTCGCGTCTACGGTGCTTGGACATATGCAGCCGCATGGGACATCCAGCGCTCGACGGACGGCGGCAGCACATGGTCGTCCATAACGGCCAGCACCGAGGGTGAAGACCCCGCTTGGCTCGACCTGCACGACAAGGCCGCTCCTGCGGGAACGGTCGTATACAGGGTCAGGGCCAAGCGCGGAAGCCTTGCCTCCTCGTGGGTCAAATCGAACTCCGTCACGACGATCACGCCGCCGCTCGCCCCGAAGGTGACCGCAAGCTCCGTCGTGCCGACCGGAACAGCGGCAAGCGTGGCATGGGTGCCCAACCATCAGGACGGCTCGGCACAGACCGCCGCGCAGATCGAGTTCAGCGGCCCAGAGACGATCACCAAGTCGTACACGACCGCCAAAAGCGCATCCGTGGCGCTCGCGAAAGGCAACTGGAAGGCGCGCGTGCGCACCAAGGGCCTCCATGCCGATTGGGGCGCATGGTCTGGATATGTGGCGATCGTCGTCGCCGACTACCCGCAGTGCTGGGTGGCATCGCCCGCCACCGATGGCATCCTGATCGACCAGGTTCCGCTCACCGTAAGCGTGGCCGCGTCCGACGAGACGGGCATCGCCCAGGCAACGCTTTCCCTTGCCGAGGTCGGCGGCGCAGTTGTCGCCACCGCAGACGTCACGAGCTTGCAGCCCGTGCAGTTCGGCAGCTACGCGACCATCAAAAACGGCATCGACTACATGCTCACGCTTGTGGTCGTCGGCGGCTCCGGGTTGTCGAAAACCGCCACGCGCCGATTCAGGACGCATTGGGCGGAACCTGCGACGCCGGTGGTCACCGTTTCCTACGGCGACGACCTTACATGCCACGTGAAGGTCGAGAACGGCGTTTCAGCCTACAACGTCGAGGAAACGACGCTTATCGGCCCGATGACCTACGACGAGGACAACAACGAGCTTCCCATGTTGGGAACGATCACGTGCGATGGCCACGAGCTTGTGCTTGGCAGCGCATCGAAGTGCGAGAGCTTCATCGTCGAGCGAATCTACGACGATGATTCAAGCACGCTGGCAAGCGGCCTGCTCGATGCCCAGGAGACGATCGACCGCGTTCCGCCGCTCAATGCGGACATGAAGTACCGCGCAACAGGCACGGCCGCGAACGGAACGTCTGCGTATGCCGAGATCGACGCGAAGCTGCTTGCGAGCTGCATGGCGCTCAATTTCGGGCAGGATGCGTCAACGCTCATCAAGATGGAGCTTGATGCGGGCTACTCCACGTCTGCGGCGCGCAGCTACAAGAGCTACCACTTCGCCGACGGCGGGGAGAACGGCGGGCTTCCGATGTCGTACCCGCTCGACGAGTGCGACCTTGCCACATCCGCCTCGTGCCTTTTCCGCCGCGACGGCCACGACGCCTTCCGACGCGCCATGAAGAGCCAATGGCAGGGCTGGTGGCGCGGCCTCGCTGGCGAGCGCGCCTTCGGAGCGATGACGTTCAGCGAATCGCTCAAAGCGCCGGGGCTTTGGTCGGCATCCGTGAAGATAGAGCACGACGTATTCGAGGAGCCGAACAATGCCTGATTGGAAGAAGCGCTTCGCATCGTCCTACCGCTACATGCGCGTAGACCGCAAGACGAACCTAGACGTCGAGCGGCTTAGGAACATCTGCAACGGCGGGACGATCGAGCGCAACCTGGATACCAACTACGAGACGGGCAAGGTCAGCTACAAGGGCGCGCTAGACCTCGGGAGCGACCTTTTGCGCGTGTACCTTGAGGCAGCGTTCCCGGATGGCTCTATTCACCTTGAGCCTCTTGGAACCTTCCTCGTGTCAACGCCGAAGCGCCCGATCGGCCAGGCGCTGGCCGAGGCAGACCTTTCCGGGCGATTGGCCGAAGTTGACGAGGACGAGTTCGACCAGCCGAGATCGGTTCCCGCCGGCACGAACGCCGTTGACTATGCGGCGAAGCTGCTGCGCGAGGCCGGCCTTGAGGTGATCGCCGACCAATCGGACTTCAAGCTCACGACGGCGTGGGTGATCGGAGCGATCGGAAACGGAGAGAGCAACTACCGAACCCGCCTAAAGGCTGTCAACGCGCTTCTCGCGGCGGCTGGGTTCAGCTCCGCTTCATGCGACCCGCTGGGCCGAGTGCTGCTGCGGAAGTACATCGAGCCCGACAAGCGAGCGCCAACCATGGTCATGGAAGAGGGCAAGGGCGCACGCTTCGTGGACGACGGCACCGAGGAGTTCGACAAGTCGAAGGTAGCGAACGTCGTCCATATCGACTACTCGACGAGCGACGAGAGCATACGCGGCACCGCCATCGACTCCGACCCGAACAGCGAGTACTCGACCGTGCGCCGTGGCTGGCGCAAGGCGGTTTCCTACACGCGAAGCGAGCTTCCTCACGGAAGCACAGCAGCCGAGCGGCAGGCAAACGCGAATGCCGAGGCGCAAAGCCTGCTTGCCACAGAGCAATCGGCTATCCACCGCCTAACGGCCACACACATCTACGCGCCCGTCGGCATTTCCGACGCTATCGACGTGCGCTGGCCAAGCGAGGGTATCAGCGGGAACTTCGCAATCAGGAAGCAGACTCTCACCCTCGTGGGAGGATGCCCGATGGAATTGGAGATGAGACGCTTTGAACGTTAACGACATAAGCAACGCGGGCGACATGCTCGCCGAGCTTTTCACGCCGAAAGGCGGCTCGGGCCATTCCATGGGCTTCGCCACGGTCAAATCGATATCCGACGCGAAGGTTACCGTCTCGATGTCGGGGGCCACGCTTTCCGGTCTACCGATGACCACTGGCTGTTCAAGCGCCAAGGCGGGCGACCGCTGCATTGTCGAGACGATCGGGCCGCAGGCCATAGTAACCGGAATCATCGCGAAGTAGAGGAGGTGCGATGGCAGACGAAACGCAGATCGCGGCGTTTGTCCTCAACGAGAACGGCAACATCGACCGCGTGAGAACGACTGACGGCTCTATTTACCGCATCGAGTCAACGCTTGCCGTGGAGGCGGCGGAAGAGGCAAAGACAGCAGCCGCCAACTGCAAGACCATGACGGAAAGCGCTGAAACGGCCGAGAAAACGCGCGTGTCCAACGAGACCGCTCGGAAAACGGCTGAGACCGAGCGCGGCAACAACGAGACAACCCGCAAGAACAACGAGACGTCGCGCAAGAACGCCGAGACAACACGTCAAGACAACGAAACTGCGCGAAAGAATGCCGAAACCACGCGCCAGAACAACGAGACGAGCCGATCGAACGCCGAGATCGAACGCAAAAAGGCCGAAAGCCAGCGCCATGACGAGCATATCGCCGACCAACAGGCATCGAGCAACGCGACCTCGGCGGCAAACGGCGCGGCATCGCGTGCTGACGCGGCGGCCAACCAGGCGTTGCAGATCGCCAACTCCGTTGCGCAAGGAAGCGCGGGCGATTCGGACATCGCGGCGCTGCGCGAGCAGAACGCGATCCTGGCAAACATGCTCGCTGAGTCGAGCGGCAAGTTCGTGTTCATGGACGGCACGGTGTACGCGCCGTCTTCAAAGGCAACGTTCGAGGACGGAACCGTAAAACTCGGTTCCTCCTGCACGGTATCCGGCACGACCATCGTGCTCGCATAGAAAGGAAAACGAATGGCAAACGTAAACGCCGAGCGCTTTAACGTGAACGGGGTGAGCCATGAGATCATCGACTCACTGGCCCGCACCAACGCCACCACGGCGCTCAACAACGCCGAGTACAACCGACAGGGCCTGATCGGCAAGTACCCGGGCCAGTCGCTCGCAACGCTTCTCGCGGGCGAGGTCTCCGGCTCCGCCACCATCTACGACGCGCTGCACAAGCGCGTGCAGGCCGCGAACTTCAGCGGCATGCGCGTGGGCGACTACATCGACGTGCCGCTCGTGAGCGCGTCAAACGTGGCGGCCCAGCAGTCCGTGCGCTTCCTGCTTGCGCACTTCGACCCGTACTACCAGTGCGGCGACAGCGCCAAGGGCCACCACATCGCGTTCATCGCGTCCGCGCCCGTCGCCGTGGCCAAGACCGTCACCGGCGTGGCCAACGACAGCTACCTGATGTGGAACACTGCGAACACCAACCAGGGCACCGCAGACGTGAAGAACCCGTACCTGAACAGCAACCTCAAGGCGTGGGAGAAGCTGTTCGAGGCGTGCCTGCCCGAGGGGCTGACCAAGTACCTGCTCACCCAGCGCGTGCTGCTTGAGGAGCGTTACAGCGCGAGCGGCGCGCTCAGCGACTCCAACAGCTGGAGCTGGCAGGACATCGGCAAGGTGTGGTCGCCCTCCGAGATGGAGGTGTACGGCTGCCCAGTGTGGGGCACCAAGGGCTACAGCGTGGGCTTCGACTGCCAGTTCGACCTGTTCCGCGATACCGCGCACCGCTTGAACGGAACTCGGTACGCCTGGTGGCTGCGTTCCGTCATGGGTGGCTCGTCGTCCGACGTGTGCTACGTCGGCCACGACGGCAATGCCAACCGTCTACTCCGCGACGGCCACCTG